>ENA-OQIO01000001-OQIO01000001.1-human-gut-metagenome-genome-assembly--contig:-NODE-1-length-156189-cov-7.283310_pt1 | contig 156189 bp, 162 predicted proteins | sample MGYA00242573_ERZ504737 | MGnify/ENA primary metagenome ERZ504737 (study PRJEB26092, sample SAMD00036203) | human gut metagenome | host: Homo sapiens | study: EMG produced TPA metagenomics assembly of...
AAAAAGAAAACGATGAAACTATATCCGCAGAAAAGGAAAGAAAAAACGATGCTTCTGGTCACGCATGATTTAGAAGAAGCCGAAGCAATGGGGGACTGGATCTGCACCTGCAGCAGACTGGATGGTATCCTCGAAATAAAGAGAAACAGAAAAAGCAGCACAGAAATCTGAAACGGAAAGAAACAGATTTTCTGTGCTGCTTTTGCTGTGAATCCGCAGTTACAGCAGGTCATCCGGTATGGAAGCAGAGCGGAGCTGTTCGTCCATCGTGTCGATGAGCGCCATGTCGGCTTCAGAAAGTTCGAAGTCGAAGACATCCGCGTTGGCAAAAATGCGGTCCGGCTGTGTCGATTTCGGGATGACACTGATGCCCTGCTGGACGAGGTAGCGGAGGCCGATCTGTGCTTCAGTGCGTACATACTTTTCTGCCAGCTGCTGCATAATCTCACGGTTCAGATAAAGACCTCTTGCGAGCGGCGCATACGCTTGAACGGCGATTCCATGTGAACGGCAGAAAGCGATGAGCGGTTTCCGGTTCCAGAGCGGATGGCATTCGATCTGGTTGACGGCCGGGATGACGCCGGAAAATTCAAAGAGGGCGGTAAGGTGCGGCTCCTCGAAGTTGCTGACGCCGATCGATTTTGCACGCCCGGATTCGCGGATTTTTTCGAGTGCGCGCCACGTCTCCGGGTAGCAGCCCGGCACCGGCCAGTGAATCAGGTAAAGATCAACGTAGTCGAGACGGAGACGGTCGAGGCTGCGGTTGAAGGCACCTTCGATATCACCGACCCGCTGCGCGGTATTCCATACCTTTGTGGTAATAAAAAAATTTTCCCGCGGAATTCCGCTTGCGCGGATCCCGCGGCCGATGCTGTCCTCATTTTTATAGGAGGAGGCGGTATCGATCAGACGGTAGCCGTATTTTGCCGCGGTGACAATTGCTTTTTCTGCCTCTTTTTCTGTCGATTTGTAAGTGCCAAGCCCCAGAAGCGGCATCGCTCTGCCGTCGTTCAATGTGATGGTTGGAATAGAAAGTGCCATAAAAACCCTCCGTATCTTGAATCAAAAAAAGATTCTGCCGTATTTCTCTCATAATTATGTTTAGTATAACATGAAAATTTAAAGAAATCAGACCAAATATATTAAAAAAGTTTAACACAATCGGGAAATGAAAAAAATAACAAGCCACGCAAGAAAAAAGAAGGATGCCAGGACGGCCTGTACGGCGAATTGTACAGAAATTTTGTGGAGGCCGTATTGATTTTGTGCATGAAATAGAGTATAATAAGTTTGAATTGATATTTATTTATCATTCCCTGTACAATCTGCAGGACGTTTCAGGAAAACAAAAGCGGACGAAACGGACGGCAGAGCAGAAAAACGGGGACAGAGGAGGCCATATTATGCATTTATTATATGACGAGAATGGAAATCCCATTCCGCACGGAGCTCACGACGAGCACCATCATCACCATGACCATCATCACGAGGGAGAAGACTGCGGACATGCCTGCAATGCATGCGGTTCCGAAGAAAAATGCAAGGACGAGAATCTTGCCCTTTTAACCTATATGCTGCAGCACAATGAACATCACGCAGCAGAACTCGACGAGATGGCCGACAAACTGGAAAAAGCCGGAATGGCGGACGCCGCAAAACAGATCAGGGAGGGAGTATCCGATTTCCAGAAAGGCAATATGCGCCTGTCCCTTGCACTGACGCTTGTAAAAGAGCATTTGAAAGAAGTTAAGTAGAGGAGGCGTAAGCTATGTGCCTTGCAACGGTATACAAAAATCCGGAGAACACAGTTGTCTGTAAAAATGTAAGCCGCATCGATGTCGATGGAGAATACGTTCTCATCCGCGACATCCTGGGCGAAGAGATCAGACTGCAGGGTAAGATCAAAATGGTAGATCTTGCAAACAGCATCGTAGAGCTGGACTGTGAATGATAATTGGTTGACGGAACCAGTTATTCTATAAAAGCGGTTTTAAGACCCCGGGGTCTGCGAATCGGAACAAACAGAACAGGCGAACCGGGACTTAGAATAGGAATATATTATATTAAAGCGGAGGTAAATTGAATTATGAAACTTTCAGAAGAGATGAAAAACAAGACCCTTCTGTCTTTTGAGCTGTTCCCGCCAAAGACAGAGAAGGGACTGCAGAATCTGCCGGGTACCATCGACCACCTGATGAAGTACAACCCGTCTTACATTTCCTGTACATACGGAGCAGGCGGCGGAAACGTCGGAGCAAACCGTGAAGTATGTCAGATGATCAAAAATGCCGGAACCACACCGGTTACTCATTTCACCGTTATCAAAAACACAAAAGAAGGAATTAAAGAACAGCTGGATCAGTATCTGGCTGACGGCGTAGACCACATGCTGGCACTGCGCGGTGATATTCCGCTTGGCGAGACCACAACCTGCGGTGACTTTGACTACGCTACGGATCTTGTAAAATTCGTACGTGATACCTACGGCGACAAATTTGAAATCGCTGTTGCAGGTTCACCGGAAGGCCACATCTCCTGCAGAAGTCTGGAGTCTGATATCGCAGTTCTGAAACAGAAACAGGACAACGGAGCTGACTACATCATGACACAGCTCTGCTGGGATATGGAGCAGTTCAAATACTGGCTCGATGCAATCCGTAAAGCAGGAATCACCATGCCGGTAGACGTTGGAGTTATGCCGATCCTGGATCAGGCAGCTACCATCAACATGGCACTTTCCAGAAACGGCTGTGTTATGGACAGAGAGCTTTCCAGAATGATCTCCAGACACTGGCTGTTCCCGAACCCATTTGCAGCAAAAGATGCAGAGGGCAAACCGTTCGACGTATTCTACGACAAGAAAGTTGCAGAGTTCAAAGAAGAGGGTATCGAATATACCGTAAAACAGATTGATGCATACCGTGCACTCGGTGTCAATGGAATTCATCTGTATGCACTGAATAAATGGAAAGACGTATCTGAAATCATCGACAGATCCGGCCTTTGCACACTGGTTTAATGAATTAATTACTTGAATTTGGGAGGCATCCGATTTTTATGGCACACGTAATAGCTGTCGCCGGAAAAGGCGGCGTTGGAAAAACAACATTATGCGGCTTGCTGATCCAGTATCTCTGCGAGTCAGGAAAAGGTCCTGTTCTTGCAGTTGATGCGGACGCAAACTCAAACCTGAATGAGGTACTCGGTGTAGAAGTAGAAGCTACCCTTGGAGATATCCGGGAGGAGATTGCCCGTGCAGAGATGGCATCCAAAAACCCGATTCCGGCAGGTATGAGCAAGGCAGATTATGCGGAATTTAAATTTGCAGGCGCTCTGACTGAGGAAGATGATTTTGACCTGCTTGTGATGGGAAGAACACAGGGAAAAGGCTGCTACTGCTTCGTCAATGGACTTCTGCAGAATCAGCTTGCAAAGCTGTATCCGAATTACCCCTTCATGGTTGTGGATAACGAGGCAGGCATGGAGCATATCAGCCGTGGTATACTTCCGGGAATGGATACAGCTATTTTGGTCAGTGACTGCTCAAGAAGAGGAGTACAGGCCGCTGCGAGAATCGCGGAGCTGATCAAAGAATGCGATATGAAGCCGAAGCAGGTAGGACTGATCGTAAACCGTGCGCCGAATGGCGTGTTAAATGAGGGAACCCGTGAGGAAATTGAAAAACAGGGATTAACTCTCCTTGGCGTTGTTCCGCACGATGATCAGGTTTATGAATATGACTGTGACGGAAAACCAACCGTACGTCTGCCGGAAGACTCTCCGGTACGCGCGGCATTAAAGAAAATCGTAGAAAACCTTGATTTATAAAAACAGAGAATCTGCCCTCCGCTTTGTACACGCTGCAGACGGAGGGATATTTCAAAAGTAAAATATCCCCCATGGAGGATGTTTTTACCATAAAAATATTAAAATACAATCTTGAGGAGGACAAGATGAGCGAATTCAAATTAACAAGCGTAGAAGAATTCGAACAGGCCACGAATGAGCTCCTGGAAAATGGTGCAAAGGTTGGCGCTGACGCATGGCAGTTTCGTGTAAAAAACCAGACCCCGCACTGTAAATTCGGTGAGCAGGGAACCTGCTGCCGTATCTGTACGATGGGACCTTGCCGTATTACACCAAAGGCACCGAGAGGAATCTGCGGATGCGATGTACACGGTATTGTAGGACGTAACTTCCTGCGCTTTACAGCAGGCGGTTCCGCAACACATTCCGATCATGGCCGTGAGATCTGCCACACACTGCATGAGGCTGATCCAAACGGAAACTACAAAGTAAAAGATCCGGAGAAACTGATCCGTATTGCAAAAGAGTGGGGCGTAGAGACAGAAGGAAAAGATATCTATGATCTGGCACATGAGATGTCCGAGCTGGCTCTTTTAGAGTATGGTAAACCGTTCGGAACACAGAGATTCCTGAAACGTGCTCCGCAGCATACACAGGAAATCTGGGAGAGAGAAGAAATCGCACCGCGTGCGATTGACCGTGAGGTTGCATGTTCTCTTCATATGACCCATATGGGATGTTCTTCCCTTCCGGAAGCACTCGTTCGCCAGTCCCTTCGTTCCGGACTTTCCGATGGATGGGGCGGCTCCATGATGGGTACCGAGTTCTCTGACGTACTGTTCGGAACTCCAAAGCCGATCGAAACCGAGGCAAACCTTGGTGTTATGAAAGAAGATGAAGTAAATATCATCGTTCATGGCCATGATCCGTCACTTTCCGAGATGATCTGCGAATACGCAGACGATCCGGAGATGATCGCATATGCAAAAGAAATGGGAGCAAAGGGAATCAACGTAGCAGGTGTCTGCTGTACTTCCAATGAAGTAGCAATGCGCCGCGGCGTGCCGATGGCAGGTAACTTCCTGCAGCAGGAAAACGTGGTACTGACCGGTGCCTGCGAGGCCATCGTTGTTGACGTACAGTGTATTTTCCCGGCCCTTGGACCTTTAAGCAAATGTTTCCATACTAAATTCGTTACCACCAGCCCGATTGCGCAGATGCCGGATGCAGAATACATTCGTTTCAACGCAAAAACAGCAGGTGAGAATGCAAAAGCCATCGTAAAAATGGCAATTGAAAACTTTAAAAACCGGAAACCGGAGCTGGTACATATCCCGCATATGAAGCAGAAAGCAACCGTGGGATACTCTTTTGAGTCCATCATTAAGACTCTGGATAAAGTAACCAATTCCCAGGTTGACCAGACCGGAACTCTGATGCCGCTGTGGCAGTGTGTGGCATCCGGCGTTATCCGCGGTGCAGTTGCCATGGTAGGATGCAACAACCCGAAAGTCCGTCCGGACACCGCTCACATCGAGCTGATGAAGAAGCTGATCGCGCACGACGTTATCATCGTTGCTTCCGGATGCTCTGCACAGGCAGCAGCAAGAGCAGGTCTGATGGACAAACGTGCTAAAGATCTCTGCGGTGCAGGCCTGAAACGTGTCTGCGAGCTGGCTGATATCCCGCCGGTACTCCACATGGGATCCTGCGTTGATATCTCCCGTATGATGGTTCTTGTAGCAGAACTTGCTAAAATCGGTAATGTCAATATTTCCCAGCTTCCGGTTGTCGGATGTGCTCCGGAGTGGATGTCTGAGAAAGCAGTTTCCATCGGAAACTATGTTGTAGCAACCGGTATCGATACTTACCTTGGCGTAGAGCGTACGTATCCGGATCCACTGAGGTAACAGGACTTCTGACCAACGGTGTCCGCGACTGGGTTGAGGCAGCTTACACAGTAGAAAAAGACATCGACAAGCTGGGCGATGCAATGCTCGCACGAATCGAAGAGAAACGTGCCGCACTCGGCGTATAAAAAGGACAGGGCGGTCCCTGACGTAAAAAGAGACCGCCCTTTTTGAAGTGAAAAGGTGTAAAATGAAAATAGCAGTAACTGGAAAGGGTGGCGTAGGAAAAACAACCATCGCAGCGACCCTTGCAAGACTTTATGCAGAAGAAGGCCATCCGGTTCTGGCTGCAGATGTCGATCCGGATGCCAATCTGGGCCTTGCGCTTGGATTTCCGGAAGAAATCTCGATTCGATCGTTCCGATTACCAAAATGAGAAAACTGATCGAAGAGCGCACCGAGGCAAGTGCAGACAACCGGTTTTACAAAATAAATCCGAGAGTAAGTGATATTCCCGATAAATACAGCAAAGAGTACAACGGAGTCAAACTCCTGACGCTTGGCACCGTGGAGACGGCCGGAAGCGGCTGTGTCTGCCCGGAGCATGTGATGCTGCGGAGAATCATCAACAGCCTGGTCCTTCACAGAGGGGATGTTGTCATCCTCGACATGGAAGCAGGCCTTGAGCATCTGGGAAGAGGAACGACGGAGGGCATGGATATGTTCATCGTAGTCATCGAGCCGGGTGCAAGAAGTATTCAGACCTATAAGAATGTCAAACGTCTGGCCGAAGAGCTTGGCGTTCATCAGGTTCATGTCGTGGCAAACAAAGTACGCGACGAAAAAGATGAGGCATTCATACAGGACGTATCCCCCGGAGGATCTTCTGGGCATGGTCCACTACAACCCGGAAATTATGGAAGCGGACAGGGAAGGTTCGTCTCCATATGATTACAGCGCGGCTGCAGTAGAAGAGATACGGAAAAATAAAAAACAAAAAATCGATAAGTCAAAACATGCCTGGCATGGAAAAAGTGTGATAGGAGGAAAAACACATGACATTATTCGAGAGAGTATTTGGCGGAAATGATGCAGTATACGGTCTTACCGAAGCTGCCGTTGATGCCGCAATCGCAGCAAACGGAGAGGAAAAAGCAGTCAGCTTCCCGGACACTGCTTACGCACTTCCGTGTTACTATGCTGTAACAGGAGTAAAGGTTACCAACTTAAAAGAGATGAAAGAGGCTCTTGGCGTGGTAAAATCTCTGATGACAAGAGAAAATCAGCTGAATGATGTATTTATGTCCGGTGTTGCAACTGCACTCTGCGCAGAGTTCATCGAGGCAATTAAATACATCGACGGTGCAAAACCATATGATGAGCCGTGCTACGGCCATTTAAGCGATGCCATCATCCGTGAGCTTGGTGTGCCGCTTGTAACAGGCGATATCCCGGGCGTAGCTGTTATCCTTGGAAGCGCTCCGACCGCACAGGAAGGCGTGGATCTGGTTAAGAGCTATCAGGCACAGGGTATTCTTGTAACACTGGTTGGCGGAATCATTGATCAGTGTCAGGAACTGGGATACAAGACCGGCGCAAACGTACGTGTCATCCCGCTTGGAAAAGACGTAACATCTGTTATCCATGCTGTATCCGTAGCAATCCGTGCAGCCCTGATCTTCGGTAACGTAACTGCAGGCGATGCAGGCGCACTGATGACCTACACCAAAGACCGTGTACCGGCATTCGTAAATGCTTTTGCTCCTCTGGATGATGTGATCGTTGCATGCGGCGCTGGTGCGATTGCACTTGGCTTTCCGGTTATCACAAACGATGACAAAGACGTTCCGGCTATTCCGAAGAGCCTTATTATCCAGAAGGACGTTTCCAAATTCAACGCAACTTCTCTGGAAGCACGCGATATCAAGATCAAAATCACCAACATTGATATCCCGGTTGCATTCGCATCTGCATTCGAGGGTGAAATCATCCGCCGTGGTGATATGCAGGTTGAGTTTGACGGTTCCCGCGTAGACTGCTGCGAGCTGGTTCAGACAAAAGATGCTTCCGAAGTAGAAGATCACAAGATCGAGCTGATCGGACCGGACATCGACGAGTTCGAAGTAGGTTCCAAGCACAGCATTGCATACGTTGTTGAGGTTGCCGGAAAGAGCATGCAGCCGGATTTCGAGCCTGTATTTGAGCGTAAATTCCACAGCTACCTGAACTGCATCGAAGGTGTGATGCATACCGGACAGCGTGATATGATCCGTATCCGTGTCAGCAAAGAAGCTTTCAACGCAGGCTTCCGTGCAAAACACTTCGGAGAAGTTCTGTACGCACAGGTGAAGAACGAGTTCGAGCTGTTGTTGACAAATGCCAGGTTAAGATCTACACCAATCCGGAAGACTGTACCAAGATCCGCCACGAAATTGCAATCCCGGTATTCGACAAACGTGACGAGCGTCTGTCTACCATGACAGATGAATCCGTACCGGTATACTACAGCTGTATCATGTGCCAGGCATTCTCCCCGAGCCATGTATGTGTTGTTACACCAGAGCGTCTCGGACTTTGCGGTGCTGTTTCATGGCTGGATGCAAAAGCTACCAACGAGCTGGATCCGAACGGACCTTGCCAGGTTATCACAAAAGAAAAAGTAATCGATGAGAGAATCGGTGAGTACGAGGATGTTAACGAGGCTGTTCGTAAACTTTCCCAGGGTGCTCTTGATGATGTATCTCTGTACTCCATCATGGAAAAACCAATGACATCCTGCGGATGCTTCGAGTGTATCTGTGGTATCGAGCCGTTCTCCAACGGTGTCTGCATCGCAAACCGTGAGTACGCAGGCATGACTCCTCTGGGAATGACTTTCTCCGAGCTGGCTTCCATGACAGGCGGCGGTGTTCAGACTCCTGGATTCATGGGACACGGCAAACACTTTATCGCTTCCAAGAAGTTTATGAAAGCAGAAGGCGGTGTTGCCCGTATCGTATGGATGCCGAAAGAGCTGAAAGAGCAGGTTGCAGAGAAACTGAATGAAACAGCAAAAGAGCTGTACGGTATCGACAACTTTACCGATATGATCGGTGATGAGACCATCGCAGAAGATCCGGAGACACTGGTTGCATTCCTGACCGAGAAAGGTCATCCGGCACTTGGCATGGATCCAATGATGTAATTCGTATTTTACAGGCTTATCCTGTGAAAGAATAAGCAGACCGGCATGGCTTGGGAGGGGATTCCAAAGCGGAGGAGGAAGCCCTTTCCGGCACATGCCGGCAGCTGTAAAGTGATTTTCTGGGAAAAAACGGCTGACGAAAAGAAAACGGATACTTTTTGTCAGAAAATCTTGGAAAATATCCTGGTAAATCTTGCATTCTCCGGGAAAAAACGTTAAAATAATAACAGGTGTGTCCATGAAGCGGAATCATGGAGATATGCCTGTATGGAATTTTATTTTTTAAGGAGGCTTTTTTTATGCCGTTTAATCGCAAACCACAAAAGTTTAATGCAGCAATTAAATCCGTTGTAATCGGCAGCGGAGACAAAACCGTAACTCTTGGCGGAGAAAACGTATTACCATTCTATGCTTTCGACGGTGAAATCAAAAACGGACCGAAGGTCGGCGTTGAAATCACAGACCTTGGTATGGAAGGAGAACCGGAAAGCGTAAAAGCATACTATGAAGGTGCAGCTACCATGGGCGAGATTGCAAAAAAAGCAGCAGCTATGGAAGGTGCAGATTTCCTCTGCCTTCGTCTGGCAGGCGGAGACCCGAACGGTCTGAACAAATCGGTAGAAGAACTCATTGAGACAGTCAAAGAGGTTGCTGATGCCGTTGACGTGCCGCTTGTTGTAGAAGGATGTAAAAACGTTGAGAAGGATTCCGAACTGCTCACAAAAGTAGCAGAGGTCCTTCAGGGAAGAAACGTTCTTGTTATGTCCGCAAGAGAAGAAGATTACAAGGCAGTTGGTGCAGCCGCAGGTCTGGCATACAGCCAGAAAGTCGGCGCTGAGTCCGCTGTAGATATCAACCTTGCAAAACAGCTGAATGTTGTTATGACCCAGCTTGGTGTCAGCGCGGACAGCATTGTTATGAACGTAGGTTCTGCAGCAGTCGGATACGGATATGAGTACGTAGTATCTACACTGGACCGTATCAAAGCAGCAGCATTATCCCAGGACGATAAAATGCTGCAGATGCCAATTATTACTCCAATCGCTTCTGAGACATGGAATGTAAAAGAGGCAATGGCAACAGAAGAGGAATCTCCGGAATGGGGAAATCAGGAAGTACGAGGAATCTCTATGGAGATTCAGACAGCAGCCGCATCTCTGGCTTCTGGTTCTGATGCAGTTATCCTCAAACATCCACAGTCTGTTGCAACCATTTCCAAAATGATTCAGGAACTGATGTAATCAGTACGTAAGGAAGAGATTAGGAGGATAAAGAATTATGGCATTATCAGGTATTCAGATTTTTAAAATGACCCCAAAGAAAAACTGTAAAGAGTGCGGATGTCCGACCTGTATGGCATTCTCCATGAAGGTTGCACAGGGCGCTATGGATATTTCAGCGTGCCCATATATGTCTGACGACGCTATGGCACAGCTTTCCGAAGCTACCGCACCGCCAATGAAGACCATCAAAGTCGGAACCGGCGACAGTGAGTACACCCTTGGCGGAGAGACGGTTCTCTATCGTCATGAGAAAACATTTGTAAGCAAAACCCGTTATGCAGTATCTCTCTGCAGCTGCATGTCTGACGAAGAGATCGACGCAAAACTGGAAGAAGACAAAAAAGTTGATTACGACCGTATCGGTGAGCGTATGTGCGCAGAGATGCTGTATGTAAACTATGCCGGAAATGGCGTAGACAAATACGTATCTCTTGTAACGAAAGCAGCAGCAACCGGAAAAGTTCTGGTACTTGGCTGTGAGGACGCAGAAGCTGCAAAAGCTGCTCTGGAAGTATGCAAAGCAGGCAAACCGATCCTGAATGGTGCAAATGCATCCAATTATGAAGAGATGAGCAAACTTGCCACAGAGGCAGGCGTTGTTCTCGGCGTAAGTGGCGCAAACATTGATGAGCTTCACGACACCGTAGAAGCAATCGAGAAACTCGGCAACAAGAACCTTGTTCTTGATACCACAGAAGCGACCATCAAAGAGACCTTTGCTACTACCGTACAGGTAAGACGTGCATCCTTAAAGGATACAGACCGTACCTTTGGTTATCCGTCTATTGTAAATCTGGCAAAAATTGCACAGGGCGACAGATATATGCAGCAGGCACTGCTTTCCCTGTTCACCATGAAATACGGTTCCATTATTGTTCTTGAGGAAATGGGATACGCAGAGGCACTTCCGGTATTCGGACTTCGCCAGAACGTATTTACCGATCCGCAGAAACCGATGAAAGTAGAGCCGGGCATCTACCCGCTGAACGGCGCAGATGAAAATTCGATCTGCCTGACCACAGTAGACTTTGCTCTGACCTATTTCCTGGTATCCGGAGAGCTCGAGAGATCCGGAGTTCCGGTAAACCTTGTAATCAACGACGCGGCGGACTTTCTGTACTGACATCCTGGGCAGCAGGTAAATTCTCCGGTAACTCTATCTCCAAATTCTTCAAAGAGAATGTAGAAGATAAAGTAAAATCCAGAAAAGTTATCATTCCTGGTAAAGTAGCCGTATTAAAGGGCGACATTGAGTCCAAACTTCCTGGATGGGAAGTAATCGTTGCTCCGCTTGAGGCAGTTCAGCTTGTGAAATTCATGAAAGATCTGCAGGCAAACGGAGAACTGTAATACATAAAAATTCCGGGAGGAACTCCAGACAAGCGGAGTTCCTTCCGTGAAAAAAATAATTATGGGGGATTCCCAAAAGAAAAGGAGAAGAGATATGGCAAAATTTGTAACCATCGGCGAAAGACTTTCCGTTACAGCTCCTACTGTAAACAAAGCATTCGCAGCAAGAGATGAAGAGCCAATTTTAAAGAGAGCAAAACAGCAGCTGGATGCTGGTGCCGTTTACCTTGATGTAAACATCGGACCGGCTGAGAATGATGGAGAAGACATCATGAAATGGGCTGTTGAGCTGCTGCAGAGCAATTTTGACAATGTTCCGCTGGCTCTGGATACATCCAACAAAAAAGCAATTGAGGCTGGTATCTCTGTATACAACCGTTCCAAAGGAAAACCGATCGTAAACTCTGCAGATGCTGCAGGAAGAATCGAGTACGTTGACCTTGCGGCTGCAAACGATGCAATCGTTATTGCACTTTGCAACGGCGAAGGAATTGCAAAAGACAACGACGAGCGTATGATGTACTGCCAGACCCTTCTGGAAAGAGGTATGGAGCATGGTATGGAGCCGACCGATCTGTGGTTTGACCCGCTGTTTCTGGTTGTAAAAGGAATGCAGGACAAACAGATGGAAGTTCTTGAGTGCATCAAGATGTTCAGCGATATGGGACTGAATTCTACCGGCGGACTTTCCAACAACTCCAACGGTATGCCGAAAAACATCCGTCCGATCATGGATTCCGCACTTGTAGCTATGGCTATGATGCAGGGTCTGACCAGCGCCATCGTTAACCCGAATGACCTGAGACTGATGGAGACCATTAAATCCTGTGACGTATTCAAAGGCAACACTCTGTACGCAGATTCTTATCTGGAGCTTTAATCTTTAAATCTCGCAGGTTTTCCCCTGATGGTGCCGCAGCGTTTGCGAAAACCTGAGGCACCATCAGGGGTTTTTCTATCTAAAAGCGGAAAAATAAAAAAACAGCGGAGAATATATACGACTGGGGGATTTACAGATTATGGCAAAAGTAACCTTTCGATTTGAAGAGGGAGAACCGGTAGTCACCTACGCAACCGAGGGTGAGCGCCTTCTTGAAGTAGCGCAGAAGAGCAATGTGCCGATCGATGCACCGTGTTCCGGAAACGCATCGTGCGGTAAATGCCGCGTTCGTCTTGTGAGCGGTGAGCTGGATTCCAAAATAACCCGCCATATTTCTGAGGAAGAATATCAGAATGGCTGGAGACTGGCGTGCGTCAGCACCGTCAAAGGCGATGTTGAAGTGGAAGTGCCGGACATTGCATCCGCTTACCGGAGCCGCATGAAAGTGGCAGACCTTAGTTCACCGAGTGAAATTGCAATTTTTGAAGATACGAAAAAGAAAATTATAGACGCCGGTCTGGAGTTGAAAAACAGCATGCAGGTGATTACAATCTCAATGGAAGAGCCTACTCTGGATGATACGATGCCGGATAACGAGAGAGTAACCTGGGCTGTACAGGCAGCGACGGGGCTTGACCGGGTACGGATTCCGTACTCTGTACTGAAAAAAATGCCGGATGTCCTTCGGGAATCCCATTTTCAGGCACAGTGTGTCGTCCGGGTTACGCCAAATGACGTCTTTTTATACGATATGCTTCCAATGGAAGCAAAAGCAGTTGTCGGCGGTCTCGTTGTCGACATTGGAACAACGACAGTTTCTGCACTGATCGTGGATATGCTGAGCGGAGAAATCCTGGCAAAAGCCTCTTCCGGAAACGGACAGATCCGGTATGGTGCGGATGTTATCAACCGTATCATTGAATCCCAGAAACCGGGAGGCCATGAAAGACTGCAGAATGCAATCATCAAAGAAACCTTAAACCCGATGATCTCCAACATGTGCCGTGCAGCGAAAATCAGCAGTCAGCAGATTTACCGTGCGGCGATTGCCGGAAACACTACCATGGAGCATCTGATGATGGGCATCAATGCAGATCCGCTTCGGATGGACCGTATATTCCGGCCTTCTTTAAGACAAACTCACTGTTTGCATCGGATGTCAATCTTGCGATTCATCCGGACGCCCATATCATTCTGGCACCGAACATCGGAAGCTATGTGGGCGGAGATATTACTGCCGGCGCGTTGGTCAGCATGATCTGGAACCGGCCGGAGATGAGTCTTTTTATTGACCTTGGTACCAATGGCGAGCTTGCATTTGGAAACTCTGACTTTATGGTAAGCTGTGCCTGCTCGGCCGGACCGGCCTTTGAGGGCGGCGATATCAGCTGTGGCATGCGTGCGACCGACGGTGCGATTGAAAAATGTACGATTGATCCGGAGACGATGGAACCTTCGTACCATGTTATCGGAGATGAGGGTACGAAACCGATCGGCCTTTGCGGTTCCGGTATCATCGATGTGATTGCGGCGCTGTTCCGCGCGAAGATGGTCAATCCGAAGGGTAAATTTATCCGTGAGGGAAAACGGATCCGCCACGACAAATATGGCATGGGAAGCTATGTCATTGCGTTCGAGGAGGAGGCTGGAAGTGTCCGCGATGTTGAGATTACCGAGGTCGATATCGACAACTTTATCCGCGCCAAGGGCGCGATTTTCTCAGCGATCCGTACGATGCTGAACTATCTGGATATGGATGTTTCCATGATCGAGGAGGTTTACGTAGCGGGCGGTATCGGAAGCGGCATCAACATGAAAAATGCCGTTACCATCGGTATGTTCCCGGACATCCCGCTGGAAAAATTCCATTACATCGGCAACTCTTCCCTGACTGGCGCGTATTCGATGCTCTTATCGACAGCGGCAGAGAAGAAGACGTACGAGGTTGCCCGGAACATGACGTATCTGGAGCTCTCGACCGTACCGACGTATATGGATGAATTTGTAGCGGCCTGCTTCCTGCCGCACACGGACACAGCGATGTTCCCGTCTGTAGAAGTATAAAAACGGAAGTGAGAACCTTTTTTTGAGAGGAATTGGATTCACATGGCAGTAGACTTGAATTACGAAAAAGACAGCAAAGAACGGATTCCCTATGAACATTACCTGGAAGTATACCAGAACGCGGATCCGGCGGAGATTTCCAGCCGGTGTAATGTACCATATGACGCCGAAAAACACGAGTTTACGGTATCCCTGATGGGTGTTTCCTACCGGATTTCCTGGCCGGAGTACCGCGTGCAGCATCTTGGAGATGACGGCACAGACGGTCCGGTGATCGGCTGGTATCCGCTCGAGGAGAAGCCGAATGCAAAAATTCTGGTGCTGCGCTATCTGACCGAGGGCGGAGCTGCCCCATCCACCGGAAAATTTCTGACATACCGGGAGATTCCGTGGGGAGAAGTTTATTTTAAACAGTTCCAGGGAAGATGCCTGTTCCGTCTTGCGTTTGGCTTTGGCGGAAAGCTGGATGCATTCCGTGAGATCATGGAACGTGTCGGCGCTCAGGCGATTTCATCCGGTGATGTCGGATATGAGCTGGAGTTTATGAAAGGGCTTTTTGTACGACTGATTTTATGGGCAGGAGATGATGAGTTTCCGCCGTCCGCGCAGATCCTCTTTTCGGACAATTTCCCGGCTGCATTTACGCAGGGAGAGGATATGGCGGTTGTGGGAGATGTCACAATTGATATGCTGAAGGCTCTGGCTGCAAAATAGTTATGGTTTGAGGCCATCAGGATGGCTTCTGGATCGAAAAAAATAAGCGGAGGAAAATAACATGGGATTTTCAACAGTACCTTGCAATGAGTTTGTAGACGTGCTCGGTTCCAAAGCACCGGTTCCGGGCGGCGGCGGAGCTTCTGCACTGGTTGGCGCTGTCGGCACAGCGCTTGGCAACATGGTTGGTGCGCTGACAGTAGGTAAAAAGAAATATGCGGATGTCGAAGAGGAAATGAAAGAGCTGATGGCGAAAGCAACCACGCTTCAGGACGAACTGCTTCACCTGATCGAGCGCGATGCAGAAGTGTTCGAACCGCTCTCCAAAGCATACGGCATGCCGCGCGAGACAGAGGAGGAGAAGGCAGAAAAAGCAAGAGTCATGGAGATTGTGCTGAAGGATGCCTGCTCTGTTCCAATGGAAATTATGGAAAAATGCTGCGAAGCAATCGACCTGATCGTAGAATTTGCAGCAAAAGGTTCTGCACTTGCGATCAGTGACGCAGGTGTTGGCGCAGCATTCTGCAAAGCAGCCTTAGAGGGTGCTTCCCTGAATGTATATATCAACACGAAATCTATGAAAAACCGGGAATATGCAGAAGAACTAAATCGAAAATGTGATGAAATGCTTGCGGTCTATACCGTAAAAGCAGACGAGATTTTCCGGAACGTACTGGGAAGACTGAAAGCCTGAAAACAAACGGCCAGAGAAACTTCCCGGCAGCAAGCGGGTTGCAAAAGGAGTTCTCTTTGACCGAAAAGAAAAGCGGAGGATAAAAAAATGGCAAAACAGTTATTAGGAAAAGAAGTAACAGCAGCATTAAATGAGAAGATCAAAGCAAATGTAGCAGAGCTGGAAGCAAAAGGAGTAAAACCGACTCTCGGAATCATCCGTGTCGGAGAGAGAGAGGATGACCTTTCCTACGAAAGAGGAGCAACCAAACGCTGTGAGACCTTAGGCGTTGCATACGAGAAATTCCTTCTCCCGGCAGACGTTACCCAGGAAGAGCTGATGGCTACCATCGATAAAGTAAACAAAGACGATTCCATCCACGGCGTTCTGATTTTCCGTCCGCTTCCGAAACATCTCGATGAGGCAGCAGTCATCAAAGCACTCTCCCCGGAGAAGGACGTAGACGGTATCACAGACGGTTCCATGGTAGGCGTATTCGCCGGAACAAAACAGGGCTTCCCGCCATGTACTCCGCAGGCCTGCATGGAGATCCTCGACCACTACGGCATCGACTGCACCGGTAAAAAAGCCGTTGTCGTAGGCCGCAGCCTCGTTGTAGGAAAACCGGCAGCCATGATGCTGTTAAAGAAAAACGCAACCGTAACCATCTGCCATACCAGACGAAAGACATGCCGTCTGTAGTTAAAGAGGCAGATATCGTGATCGTAGCAGCAGGCCGTGCAGGTGTTGTAGATGATACTTACCTGTGTGCAGGCCAGACCGTTATTGATGTCGGAATCAACGTAAACGAAGAAGGAAAACTCTGCGGAGACGTTGCATACGCAAAAGCTGAGCCGATCGTTGAGGCAATCACACCGGTTCCAGGCGGCGTAGGATCCGTTACCACATCTGTTCTGGTCGGCCATGTGGTAGAGGCTGCCATGAGAAAAAACAGCTGATCATAGGCTGAAGATAAGAAAGTGACAGAAAAAAGGCACTGTGCGTCCGAAAAAAGGGCGGCGGTGCCTTTTTTGCGTGCGCGGCAGTGCAGTTTTGGTGATAGGAGAGGGGGCCGGCTCATAGAATATAACAGTACATAGCAACAAAGAATCAAAAGGGGGACAATAGCGCATGGATGCATATTCAGTATACCGCGATATTCAGAAACGAACGAAGGGCCAGTTCCTGATCGGAGTGGTGGGGCCTGTACGGACGGGAAAGTCCACCCTGATCCGCCGTTTCCTGGAGGTGCTGGCACTGCCGTATCTTTCGGAAAAGGAACAGGCGGAGGTACGGGATGCCCTGCCTTTAAGCGGGGAGGGAAAGACGATCACAACGGTGGAGCCGAAATTTGTGCCGAAAGACGCCGTGGAGCTGCAGCTTGGGGAGGGCGATCCGATCCGGCTGCGACTGATCGACTGCGTCGGCTTTCTGGTGCCGGACGCGGCGGGAAATCTGGAAAATGAGAAGGAGCGGATGGTGAAAACACCGTGGTCCGAGCAGGCGATTCCGTTCCGGGAGGCGGCGGAGATCGGTACGAAGAAGGTGATCGCAGAACATTCCACGATCGGTCTTATGGTGACGTGCGACGGATCGTTCGGCGAGCTGCCGCGGGAGAATTTTCTGCAGGCGGAGGAACGGACCGTTGCGGAGCTCAAAAAGCAGGGAAAGCCCTTCCTGATTCTTGTGAATGCGAAAAAACCGTACCGGGAGGAGACACAGCGGCAGGTAAAGGAGCTTGAAACAAAATTCGGCGTGGCAGCGATGGCGGTGAACTGCGACCAGCTCCGCAAAGAAGATATTCTGCATATGCTCGAAAAGGTGCTGTATGAGTTTCCGCTTCAGCAGATGGAATTTTATATTCCTAAATGGGTGGAGCTTCTTGCCGATGACCATCCGCTGAAGGCAGAGCTGCTGCAGAAGATCCGTGAGATGTGCAGGGAAAAGACGCGCCTGAAGGATGCAGTGGGCGGAAAAACAGCGATTGCCAGTCAGTATGTCAGCCAGACACTGCTGCAGTCGATGGATCTTGCGAGCGGTACGGTGAAGGTGCGGATTGAGGTGAAAGAGCAGTATTATTATGAAATGCTGAGTGTACTTGCCGGCGTGGAGATCAAAGGCGAGTATGATCTGGTGCAGACGATCCGCGAGCTGTCGGCACAGCGGGAAGAGTACCGCAAGGTAGAGGACGCGATTCATGCGGTGCGCGGATGCGGCTACGGCGTCGTGATTCCGGGGAGGGAGGAGATTCAGCTGGAGGAGCCAGCCGTGATCCATCAGGGAAACAAATACGGCGTGAAAATTAAATCGGTGAGCCCGTCGATTCATATGATCAAGGCCAACATCGAGACGGAGATTGCGCCGATCGTCGGAAGTGAGCAGCAGGCGGAGGATCTGATCGCCTATATCAAAGAGAGCGCAAAGAGCCCGGAGGGAATCTGGAATACCAACATTTTCGGCAAATCCGTCGAGCAGCTCGTTGACGACGGCATCCGCAGCAAAATCGCCCAGATCACCGAGGACGGCCAGGCAAAACTCCAGGATTCCATGCAGAAAATTGTTAACGACAGCCGGGGCGGAATGGTGTGTATTATCATTTAATACAAAAGCTGTTCGAATATTTTTGAGTAATTGTGCAATAATACTTGAAAAGCGAACCAAAATAGCGTATAATCCGAATTGTGAAAAGAAAAGAAGAAAAATGTAACTTCCTGGAATGTTCGATGATCTCATTATTTTGAACCTACATTTACTTTAAACGGGAGGCTTATTATTGTCATGTGGATGTCAGGCCACCCTGGAAACAGACGTCAGTGGAAGGCAGAAATGATGACTGCGGCTACCCACCTAGCTTGCGTTGCTAGGAGTCAAAGTATGGGAAACGGCATTCCGGGGTTACAAAAGAGAAAAAAGAGAATCATGAAAATGGTTCTCTTTTATACGTTACATACAACCAAAAGGAGAAGGAACATGAAAAAACAGGGTTTTGGAACAACAAAAGACGGAAAAGAAGCATTGCTCTACACGCTCTCCAATAAAAACGGAATGGAAATCAGCGTAACCGATTACGGCGCACATCTGGTATCGGTTCTCGTTCCGGATAAGGATGGAAAGAAGAGAGACGTTGTCCTTGGATTTGACTCCGTAACCGGCTATGAGACCGACGGAAGCCATTTTGGAGCCACCATCGGAAGAAACGGAAACCGTATCGCGGGAGCAGCATTTGAACTGCACGGAAAAACATACCAGCTGGCAAAAAATGAGAACAACAACAACCTGCACAGCGGCCCGGACGGATACGATTACCGCCTCTGGAACGTAGAAGAGGCGGATGACAGCGCCGTTACCTTCGTTCTGATGAGCCGGACGGAGACCAGGGATTCCCGGGAAACTTTGAAGTGTCCGTTACGTATACCCTGACCGATGAGAACGCCGTAGAAATCCACTATGAGGGAAGCTGCGATCAGGATACCGTTGTCAACATGACAAACCACAGCTACTTCAACCTGGCAGGCCACGATGCCGGATCTATTGAGAACCAGACACTTGTCTTAAAAGCGGAGCAGTTCAGCCCGGTGATCGATTCTGCATCCATCCCGACCGGCGAGCATGCACCGGTACAGGGAACCCCGATGGATTTCACCAGCGAGAAAGCAATCGGAGCAGAGATCGAAGCAGATTTCGAACAGCTCAAACTGACCGGCGGCTACGACCACAACTTTATCCTGGACAAGGCTGTCGAGGGAAGCATTGAGCTGATGGCAGTCGCATCCTGCAAAGAGAGCGGCATCACCATGGAAGCCTTCACGGATCTGCCATGCGTTCAGTTCTACGCCGGAAACTTCATTGCTCCGGTTACCGGAAAGAATGGGGTATTCTATGACAAACGCAACGGCTTCTGCCTGGAATCTCAGTATGTGCCGAATGCCATCAACCAGGAGGGTGAGGAGAAACCGATCCTCGAGGCAGGTGATACTTACGACACCACAACCGTATACAAATTCATTTTCTAAGATCCTATTTTATAGCAATCCTCGAAAATAATGCAAAAAATTCAGCACCGCAGAGCGTGAATTACTGCGTCACAGATTTTCGTCGTACCTCGGTACGCCTTCAAATCTGTTCCTTGCAATTCGCGCTCTGTAGCACTGCCTTTTTTGCATTATTTTCGGGTCTTGCTATAGAAACAGCATAAAAAAGCTCCCTTCCTGCAGCGTCCTGTGAAAACAGGAGCGCAGGCGGGGAGCCTTTTTATGGGAAAATATGCAGAAAACGAATTCTGAAAAAACAGAAAAAGAAAAGACCCTGTTTTCGAATCCAACAGAATCTTACCAGTTATGTCATATTCTTTTCAGAGGTGGGTAACCGCTTCGCCATCTGAATCAACCTGCAAGCGGAATAGCAGACACCTTTAAGCGGAGGATGGCGCCTGACTAAGAACAGGCGAAACCAGAATCTGAAACGGTTTACCCGGCCGTTTAATGCAATGCATAAATCTCGCTCGAAGGTTTCTAAAAATCTAATCGAAAATTTTCAGACATTCCATATCCCATAATAGTCTTTGAATGGAAGCTTTCATCGGAAGCATCAACCCTATGCATACAGAGCAGGTTTCCTGACTTACAGATCATCGTTCCACATTCCTTCTCATATGTTGCGGACATACAATGGATTTGTTATGCTTCACTCCCTGATTACAGTGACCGGATCGCCCAGGAATCTCACCTGAATTCCCTCTCTCACCAAAAGACGGATCTTCTTTTGATGCACTCTGGATGTTGATATGAAATTTATACACAACTGTACTATATACCATAGGGCGGTATTTGTCAAGGAAAAATCGCAAAAAGAAAAGGAATCAGACAAAAAGCCGTGTGCATAGAATGAGATATGAAGAGAAAAAATGATACATTGGAATTGATACTGTTAGGAGTGGGGATTCTCCTGCTGCTGTTATTGTTTGTTGTGAAGCGCCGTCTGGATGCGCCGGAAGAGACAGCGACAGCAGAAAGCAGGACGGAGACGATGGAAGGCAAAAAGCAGGAGGAGACGATACAGAACATGGAACAGGAAAACGCGGCTTTTCTGAACAGTAAAAAGGAAGAACAAAAAGAAACAACGGCAGCCGGACCGGTGCAGATCCGTGTCCTTCTGACGGACTGCGGAAAGCTGGGATACGCACAGAAACAGGTGTCCCTGCGTGGAAACGCAAGCCTTTCCATGAACGACGGCGCATACATAGCTTCCCCGCAGGAGACGATCTGTGTGACGGAACAGGAATGCGGGGAAGTTGTGCATGTGGTGCCGGCCGATGAGACGGCGGGAACGGCGGTTTCCCTGACGGGAAAGCCGGAGGACGAGACGGTTTATCCGGGAAGTTTTGTCATCTATAAAAGCGAAGAGGGACTTCTCGTTGTAAATGAACTTGATCTGGAAATGTATCTTCGGTATGTCGTGCCGAGTGAGATGCCGTCCTCCTATGAAAAGGAGGCATTAAAAGCACAGGCGGTCTGTGCGAGAACGTATGCGTGTGCCAGGATTCGTGAAAAAACGTGGGAGAACTACCACGCGGATGTAGACGACAGCGTGGAAAGCCAGGTCTACCACAATATGGAAGCGCAGCCGGAGACAGACGCTGCGGTGGCGGAGACAGAAGGAAAAATCATCACCTGCGGCGGGGAACCAATTCAGGCGTATTTTTTCTCAACCTCCTGCGGGAAGACGAGTACGGATGAAGTGTGGAATACGGCGGAGACGGCAGAATATCTGAAGAGCGTGACGGTAGGCGGGGAGAAGCAGGAACCGGAGACGGAGGAGGCGTTTGCATCGTTTATCACCAAAAGGGACAGCACAAGTCTGGAAGTGGAGGACGGCTGGTACCGCTGGCAGGTGACGATTCCGGCGGATGTGCTGTCAGAACGGGCAGCGGATCAGAAAATCGGGGAGATCACGGGGATTGAGGTGCGGCGGCGGTCAGAGGGAGGTGCGGCAGAAACCGTCCGTATCGAGGGAGAAAAAGGATCCATGGAAATCGAGGGAGAGTATCAGATCCGAAAGTTCCTCTCGGCGAAAGGCTGGCCGATTCAGAAAAATGACGGAACTGTAAGCTGTGAGATGGAGCTGCTTCCGAGTGCCTGCTTTATCGTGGTTCCGGAAAAAGAAGGGGAAACGGCTGTCTCCTTTACATTTTACGGCGGCGGCTACGGCCACGGCGTCGGCATGTCACAGAACGGTGCGAAACATCTGGCAGAGCAGGGAAAATCGTATGAGGAGATTCTCCGCTATTTTTACCAGAACATCGAAATCGGCGACTGCCGTTCCCTTTTTTAAAAAAATCACCGAAAACAGATTTTTTGTGCTATAATGGGCGAAAGTGAAAAACAGTTAGAAAATGACGAGGAGAGAAACATGGCGACAATCAAGGACATAGCGGCACGCGCCGGCGTTACGGCGACGACGGTTTCCCGCGTGATCAACAACCGCGGATACATCAGTGAAGAGACAAGAAAAAAAGTAACGCAGGCGATGCAGGAGATGAATTACCAGCCGAATGAGCTGGCGCGTTCCCTGGCAAAAGCGCATTCCAATACGATCGGGGTTATCGTTCCGCACATCTCGCACCCGTTTTTCAGTAAAATGATCAGTGCACTCGAGAGCGCGGCGGCAAAGCGGGGCTACAAGATTCTGCTCTGCAACTCGAAAGATCAGCCGGAGAAAGAAACCGAATATCTCGATATGTTCATCTCCAACCGTGTAACCGGCGTTGTGATGGCAAGCCGCGATGTGCAGATTGAAAAGTTTCATGATCTGAAAATTCCGATCGTCAATTTCGAGCGAGAGGAAAATACGGAGGCCATTACAATCCAGTGTGACAACGAGCAGGGAGGAGCGCTTGCAGCATCGCATCTTGCGGACTGCGGCTGCCGCCATCTGCTTCATTTCGGCGGAATCGTCGGAAGAGATATGCCGGCGGACCGGCGTGCGGATGGATTCCTGCGCGTCTGCCGGGAGCGGGGGATTGAAGGGGAAGTTCTTTTGAGTGACCGCTTAAGCTACGGCTCCATGCACTATGAATCCTATATTGAAAAGGGCCTTCTGGAGCACCCGGAGACGGACGGCATTTTTGCAAGCAGTGACCTGATTGCCGCACAGGTACTCCAGCGCCTTTACGCCATGGGAAAACGGGTGCCGGAGGATATTAAAGTTGTCGGGTTTGATGACACTGTGATCGCCGGGATTACCACGCCTTCCATCACGACGATCCATCAGCCGATTGAGGAAATGTCGGAGCTTTCCATTGCGTATATCGACCGGAGAAGAAAGGGAGAGGTGGTGCCGAATGTGACGACCATGCCGGTGAGCCTTGTGGTGCGTGGTTCGGCGTGAAACAGAAAAAAAGAGAGACTCCGCGGAAAAAATAAGCTGCGGAGTCTTTTTCTGTTCCAGAAAGTAAACGATAGACAGAAAATGGTAAAAAAAGACAAAGAAAAAGGCTGAAATTTGTTGAAAAATACAGTATGTAAACGGTTGACATATAATTGCGGCAACGGTATACTGCAAGTGAAAGAAACGTAACACAGATTTTCCGTTGCCGGAACGCTGTGACAGGATAAAGAATAAGATAAAGGAGAACGAACAACATGACAGTGGAATATCAGAGAAGACTCGAGAAACACTATGATGAGCTGAAATGGCTCTACTGCGAGCTGTATCCAAACGGACAGGGAAGATTTGAAGAGCTCTGTGCGAGCATGGAGCAGTGGTACAAAGAGCGGAATAAAAAATGGAAAGCACTCGACCGTAAGAGAGAAAAACAGAAGAACTGGTATAAGAGCCAGAAAATGCTCGGCATGATGCTGTACATCGATGCATTCGCAGACAACATCAGCGGTCTTGAGGAGAAGCTGGATTACTTAAAAGCGTGCAACGTGAATTATCTGCACCTGATGCCGTTCCTTGCCACTCCGAAAGGAAAGAGTGACGGCGGCTATGCCGTTGCCGATTACCGTACCGTACAGCCGTCCCTTGGAACGATGGAGGATCTGGCTGCACTCTCTGAAAAATGCCACGACCAGGGCATGAGTCTCTGCATGGATTTCGTTATGAACCACACTTCCGAGGATCATGAGTGGGCCAGACGTGCACTTGCCGGAGAAAAAGAGTATCAGGACCGTTACTTCTTTTTCGATAACTACGACATTCCGTCCGAATATGAGAAAACCTGCCCGCAGGTATTCCCGACAACGGCACCGGGCAACTTTACCTGGAGAGAGGACTGTCACAAATTTGTCATGACAACATTCTACCCGTACCAGTGGGATCTGAACTATGCGAACCCGGTTGTCTTCAATGAGATGGTCAACAACATGCTCTATCTCGTCAACCAGGGAATCGATATCGTCCGCATCGATGCCGTTCCATACATCTGGAAACAGCTCGGCACCACCTGCCGTAACCTGCCGCAGGTACATACCATTGTCCGCATGATGCGTATGATCACCGAGATCGTCTGCCCGGGCGTTCTGCTGCTCGGCGAGGTTGTCATGGAGCCGGAAAAGGTTGTTCCGTACTTCGGAACTCTGGAAAAACCGGAGTGCCATATGCTGTACAACGTAACGACGATGGCATCCACCTGGCACACCATTGCAACGGCAGATACCCGCCTGCTGAAACATCAGATGGATATTGTGACGAGACTGCCGAAGGATTATGTCTTCCTGAACTATCTGAGATGCCACGATGATATCGGCTGGGGCCTCGATTACGAATGGCTGAAACAGTTCGGCATCGCCGAGGCACCGCATAAGAAATATCTGAATGACTATTTCCGCGGTTATGTGGAGGGAAGCGATGCAAGAGGAGAGCTCTACAACGACGATCCTGTTCTGCAGGATGCGCGTCTCTGCGGAACGACGGCTTCTCTCTGCGGTCTTGAGGCGGCAGGCTTTGAGCAGAATGAAGAGAAGACGGCACAGGCCATCCAGAGAATCGAAATGCTGAATGCATACCTCTTCATCCAGTCCGGTATTCCGGTCATCTACAGCGGTGACGAGATCGGCCAGGTCAACGATTACTCCTACAAGGAGAGCGAGGACTACGACCGCAGATCCGACAGCCGTTATATTCACCGCGGCCACTTCCACTGGGATCTGGAACCGGAGAAGGATAAAAAAGGAACGGTACAGAATCGGATTTTTGCTTCGATGAAGAAGATGGAAGAGCTCAAATTCAAATATCGTCCGTTCGATGGGGAGGCGGATGTCTGGACCGAGGAAACGTACGATACCGCACTTCTCTGCGTCTGCAGAAAATCCGGCAATGAGATGGTGACGGGAATCTTCAACTTCAGCAACGAGGACCGTACCGCATGGATCGATATGGGAGAGTTCACCTGGAAGGATCTGTTTACCGGCGAAAAACGCGTTCTGCGCGGTGTTCCGGTTCCAGCCCGCGGTTACGCATGGTATTACCGCAAATGGGATTGAAATCCCTTGCGAAGGAAAGAAAAGTATGATATGCTTTGTAGGCTATCCTGCAATACAAGATGTGTGCAATAATGGGATAGATTCACGAAAACAAAGAAAAGGCGGTTTTGCCAGATGATAAAAACAATCCGCGGTTTTATGAAGCGCCTGAATGAGGACCATGTCGGTGCTTATGCAGCGCAGAGCGCGTATTTCATTCTTCTTTCCTTTATTCCGTTTGTTCTTCTGGTTGTTACGCTTGTAAAATATACGCCGCTGACACGCGACGATGTTTACAGCGTTCTGATCAATATGCTGCCCACGGAGTTCCAGAGCTACGTGGGCGGTATTGTAAATGAGATCTTTTATCAGTCCGTTGCCTATATGCCGATTACGATCATCACAACGCTGTGGTCGGCGGGAAAGGGCATTGCGGCGCTGACAAACGGGTTGAACAGCATTTATCACGTAACAGAGACACGTAATTACATCATCAACCGGCTGCGGGGCATGGCATATACCTTAATATTTGTCGCTGCATTCCTCACCAGTCTGGTGCTTCTGGTCTTCGGAACCCGCATTCAGAATAAGCTGACGGAACATCTGCCGATGGTGGCGCGCGTGACATCCTCTATCATGGGCATGCGTACCCTGATTACGACAGGCGTGCTGGCGGTTCTGTTCCTGGTGCTGTATAAATGCATTCCGAACCGGAAGGCGAGCTTTAAGAGCCAGTGCCCGGGCGCACTGATCTCATCCCTTGCCTGGTCTATTTTTTCCCTTGCATTTTCCATGTACCTCGACATCGCGCTTGCGGCGTCCAATATGTACGGCAGTCTGACGATGATCGTGTTTATCATGATCTGGATGTATTTCTGCATGTGGATCCTTCTGATCGGCGCGGAGATCAACGCGTATTTTGAGGATAAACTGCGGAAACTGCAGAACGCGGCGATCGAGCATTTTATGGAAAATAAAGAGACAAATAAAGAAGCGGGAAAATAATGGCTTGACATCCGGGGGTCAAGACGGTACAATAAACATTGTTTATGAAGTTTTATAGATAATCTAACAGGAAAAATGCTGTGAAGATGTTCAGAGAAATATTTTTTCCGCCAGAGAGAGGGAGTCATCGGCTGCAAGCTCCTTCAGGTTCAGGAATATTTCAAATTTCGCATTGGAGCAGATGTCCGGAACGCATAGCAGGATACTGGAAATGCAAGTAGGGACAGACGTTTGGTGTACGTTACAGCACCGGTTATGAGTGTCTGCAGGAAGTATCTGCAGAAATCAGGGTGGTACCGCGAAATTTCAGATCTCGTCCCTTTGTGGGGCGGGGTCTTTTTTTTGTGAGCAACGAGCCAGGCAGCCATGCTTGCATGGATATCTGGCGACTGCCACGAGAATCAGATGCTCCGCTGTTTGCAGCGGGGTATCTGATTGTTTTTCACATTTACCATCAAACAAGCAAGAAAAAGAAAGTAGGAGAGTCAAATGCAGGAAAAAAGTGTATTAACCGGCCATCTGTCTGAATTAAAACAGAAGATTGAAAATGGACTGGAAGAGCTGAAAAGCTCCAAAGAACTGTATGAATTTAAGAGCGAGTATCTGGAAGGAAAGAAAAGTAAGATCAGCGGGCTGATGAAAGAAATGAAAAACATTGCCCCGGAAGAGCGCGCAAACTACGGTAAATCCGTCAATGAGTTAAAAGAGTGGGCGCTTGGCCGCTTCCAGAAAGTGGAAGAGGAGATGAAAGAGCGCGAGCTGCAGAAGAAATATGAGTCCGAGAAAATCGACCTGACCCTTCCGGCAGAAGAGACAGCGATCGGAAACCTTCATCCGGTTACCCTGATCCGCAAACAGCTCATCGACATCTTTGCAGGCATGGGCTTTGAGGTATACGAGGGAAGAGAAATCGAGACCGATTACTACAACTTTACTGCACTGAATACACCACAGGATCACCCGGCAAGAGATATGCAGGATACCTTCTATCTCTCCCCGGAATTCCTGCTTCGTACCCAGACATCGGCAGGCCAGATTCATGTCATGGAAAACAAAAAGCCGCCGATCAAGATCCTTTCCCCGGGACGTGTTTTTCGGTCTGATGACGACGCAACCCATTCTCCGATGTTCCATCAGATGGAGGGACTCGTTGTCGACAAAAACATCACCCTCTGCGACCTGAAAGGAATGCTCGACGTACTCGTACAGAAGATCTACGGCGAGGGAACCACAACCCGTCTCCGTCCGTCTTACTTCCCGTTCACGGAGCCGTCCGTTGAGGTAGACTGTAGCTGCTTCGCCTGCGGCGGAAAAGGATGCAGCCTCTGCAAGGGAACCGGCTGGATCGAGGTCCTTGGAGCAGGTATCGTAAACAAACGCGTGCTGGAGAACTGCGGCATTGATTCAGAAGAGTACAGCGGCTTCGCTTTTGGCATCGGCCTGGAGCGTATCGCCATGCTGAAATACGGAATCAACAACATCAAACTGTTATTCGGTTCCGATCTGCGGGTTTTAAATCAGATTAACGAGAAATAAAGACGAAACAGTTTGAATTTGGAGGTTTAATATGTTAGTACCGTTAAGTTGGCTGAAAGAATATGTAGATATCGATGTTACCCCGGAAGAACTGGAGAAAAAACTGTTCGACGGCGGTTTTGAAGTAGAAGAGCGTTATCAAGTGGGAAAAGACATCAGCAATGTTGTTGTCGGTCTGGTGGAGGGCTGCGAGCCGATTCCGGAGACCCATCTTCATGTGTGCCAGGTAAATGCAGGAGAACACGGCACCATGCAGATCTGCTGCGGCGCAGACAACGTGCACACCGGCGGAAAATTCCCGGTTGCCCTTCCTGGCGCTTCTGTTTATGCAACAGCAAAGGATCATAAGACCATCGAGGGTGTTATGACCATCAAAAAAGGAAAATTAAGAGGATATGAGTCCTGCGGAATGCTCTGCTCCGGCGTGGAGCTCGGCCTTACCGAGGATCTGTACCCGGGCGCAGGCTACAACGGACTGCTTGTTCTGCCGGAAGATGCCGAGCTTGGCGCAGATGTCAAAGAGCTGACAGTCTTGACGACTGGATCTTTGATATCTCCCTGACTGCAAACAGACCGGACTGCCAGAGTATCCTCGGTATCGCAAGAGAAGTATCGGCGATGCTGGAAAAACCTTTAAAAATGCCGGCAACCGATTACACCGAGACGGATGTGGAAAAAGAAGGCTTCTCTGTCCGCGTGGAAGCTCCGGAACTCTGCCCGCGTTACAGCGCTCATTACGTATATGACGTAAAAATCGGAGAGTCCCCGGCATGGATGAAACGCCGTCTGGCACTCGTCGGCATGTCCGCGATCTCCAACGTGGTTGATATCACAAACTACGTCTTAAAAGAGATCGGCCAGCCGATGCATGCTTTTGACTGCTCTTATCTGGAAGGCAATGAAATCTGTGTCAGAAGAGCAAAAGAAAATGAAAAGATTGTGACCCTCGATGAGCAGGAATACACAATGAATGAGAACAACCTCGTGATCTGCGACGGCGTAAAACCGGTTGCACTTGCCGGTGTCATGGGAGGCTTAAACTCCGAGATCCGCGACACGACAGAGGCTGTTATGTTTGAGTCCGCAAAATTCGCACGCGACAACGTCAGAAAGACAGCCCGTGCGCTTGGAAAAGCGACGGATGCCAGTGCAAGATATGAGAAAGGCGTGGACGAGTATTCAACCGTACTTGGTATGAAACGTGCCCTGCATCTGATGGAAGAGCTTGGCTGCGGTAAAGTTTCCCGTACCCATTTCGATGTGAACACCGGAAACTCCATCGATCCGACTCCGATGACCGTCAGTGTCAGCAAAGTAAACGGCGTACTCGGTATCGAAGTTCCGGAAGCAGAGATTCTCCGCATTATGAAAAACCTGAACTTTGCACCGGAAATCAACGGCGACGAGCTGACCATCCAGGTTCCGGCTTACCGTGAGGATATGCTGCCGGAGGGAGAGAACGATGTCGAGCGCTATCCGGACGTGGCAGAGGAAGTCATCCGTATGTACGGCTACGATCACGTAACCGATACCTTCCTTTCCGCTGCACAGGTAACGATGGGCGGCTACAATGAAGAGCAGAAAGGCGAGCTGGCACTGAAGAATACCTTATGCACCATGGTATCTACGAGTGCATGCATTACTCCTTCTTCTCCCCTGCAGATCTGGATCTCTTGAAACTGCCGGCAGATGCAAAAGAGAGAAATGCCATCGAGATCATCAACCCGATCAACCAGGATCTGTCCCTGATGCGTACCACACTGGCAGCTTCCATGCTGAATGCCATTTCCAGAAATGAGAAACAGGGCACCCTTGAAGGAAGACTGTTCGAGGTAGCAAGCATCTACATTCCGGAGTCCCTGCCGCTGACATCCTACCCGGATGAGAGAAAAGTTCTCTGCGTCGGAACCTTCGGAAACAACGAGAGCTTCTTCACTATGAAGGGCATCGCCAACACCATCGCCGAGAGCATGGACATTGAGTTCACCTACGAGCCGGTTCAGAAATCCTTCCTGCATCCGTATCAGGCAGTGAAAGTACTCTGCGAGGGTACAGAAATCGGATACTTCGGAAAAGCAGCATACGATATCCAGAACGAGCTGAGCATGCGTACTTCCTCTTACATCATGGAGCTTGACTTAAAAGAGCTCTCCAGATGGTACGGCAAAAAACGCACCTTCCAGCCGATCTCCAAATTCCAGGAGGAGAAACGTGACCTGGCATTGTCATGGACAAAAACATCAGCTGCGGCGAGGTAGAAAACTGCATCCGTGAGGCAAATAAATATGTAAAAGAAATCCGTCTGTTCGATGTTTACGAGGCGGCCAGATTCCGGAAGGAAAGAAGAGCATGGCGTTTACCGTCACCTTTGCACCGAAGGAAGAGGCATTTGATTTCGAAAAAGTACAGAAATTTGTCGAGAAGATCTGCAAGAAACTGCAGAATGAGTTCAACATCGAACTGAGAGGCTGATTTTTATGAAACTTTATATCATACGCCACGGTGAAACTGCGTGGAACGTAGAAGGCAGACTGCAGGGCCAGACGGACACCGAGCTGAATGAGAATGGTGTCCGTCTGGCGAAAGTGACGGCGGAAGGACTGAAAAATATCCCGTTTGACCTTGGAATTTCCAGTCCACTGCGCCGCGCAAAGCACACGGCAGAGCTCGTCCTTGCGGGCAGAAATGTGCCGCTTACGACCGACGACCGCCTGATGGAGCTTTCCTTTGGCTCCTGGGAAGGGCTTGGATGCCGGGCAAACAATTTTGAGATTCCGTCTGAACACTTCGACGATTTTTACAGAGATCCGTTCCACTTCTGCCCGGCGGGAGACGGAGAGACGATCCAGGAGTCTGCGACCGGGCAGAAGCGTTCTATCATGAGCTGACTGCAAAACCGGAGCTCCAGGACAAGACGATCCTGATCGCCACCCACGGCTGCTGCATGCGTGCGCTGCTACGCAATGTCTATGAAGACAAGAACGACTTCTGGCACGGCGGCGTGCCGTACAACTGTGCGGTCAGCATCATCGAAGTACAGAACGGTGTTTCCACGCTGCTTGCGGATAATAAAATCTATTATGATCCGTCGGACTGCGTAAACTTTTATAAAGAAGTAAAATAAAAAATGATATTCAGAGGCAGACATAAAAGGAAAGTATTTCCCTTTGTGCCTGCCTCTTTAAATCGCGTTTGCCGTCTGATAGAAAGTGTGATACTATAGAAATAACGGATTTTAACACCAGTAGACAAGAAGTCCCCCGTTTCTGAAGCGGTGGGATGAATTGCTAAAAGAAACATAACGGCAGTGGCGGGCGGAGAGAAATCGGTATTCTCCACTGACATGAGGCAAGTCACAGTCGAACTATTTTCGACATGTCAGACTCCGTGAAATACCGACTATGAGTTGAAACAATGAAAGCGAAAAAGGAGGAACACAAGTATGTCCATGGTAACACTGGGAAGTACAGGAATCTGTGTAAACAAGAACGGCTTCGGCGCGCTGCCGGTACAGCGTGTCACGAAAGAAGACGCTGTTTATCTGCTGCGCAAAGCGTATGACGGAGGCATCCGCTTTTTTGATACCGCGCGTGCATACAGCGACAGCGAGGAAAAATTAGGCGCAGCGTTTGAGGGAATGCGTGAGAAGGTCTTTATCTCTACGAAGACGATGGCAAAGGATGTGGAGGGCTTCTGGAAGGATCTGGAGACAAGCCTTTCCCTTTTGAAGACGGATTACATCGATATCTATCAGTTCCACAATCCGTCCTTCTGTCCTAAGCCGGGAGATGGAACCGGCCTGTATGAGGCGATGCTGGAAGCAAAAGCACAGGGAAAAATCCGCCACATCGGTATCACGAACCACCGCATGAGCGTGGCAGAGGAGATCATCGAGTCCGGTCTTTACGAGACGCTGCAGTTCCCGTTCTGCTATCTGGCAACGGACCGTGAGAAAGCACTGGTACAGGGATGCAAAGAGAAAAATATCGGCTTTATCGCAATGAAAGCGCTTTCGGGCGGGCTGATCACAAACTCCGCGGCTGCATATGCTTTTGAAGACCAGTACGACAACGTGCTTCCGATCTGGGGCGTCCAGAGAGAAAAAGAGCTGGACGAGTTCTTAAGCTACATTGCCTGTCCGCCTGCCATGACGGATGAAATCAAGACGATCATCGAGAAAGACCAGAAAGAGCTCTCCGGCAACTTCTGCCGCGGCTGCGGTTACTGTATGCCATGTCCGGCAGGCATTGAGATTAACACCTGCGCGCGCATGAGCCTGCTTCTGCGCCGTTCCCCGTCCGCCAACCAGCTCACCGAGCGCGGCCAGGCGATGATGAAGAAAATCGAAGGTTGTCTCCACTGCGGCGCCTGCATGAAGAAATGTCCCTACGGTCTGAATACGCCGAAGCTTCTCGAAGAGAACTACGAAGATTATAAAAATGTACTGGCAGGAAAAACACTGGTATGAGTAATCTGATCTTCAGCCTGAACGCGACGATGCCGATCTTCCTGACAATGATTTTGGGACTTTTCTTTCGAAAGGTTGGTATTCTGGACGAATCGTTCACAAGCAAAATGAACAAATTTGTGTTTAAAATCGCACTCCCGGTGCTGCTGTTCCAGGACCTGTCGGATTCTGATTTCTCCGCTGTGTGGGATATCAAATTCGTTCTGTTCTGCTTCTTTGCAACACTGCTCTCAATTCTTGCGGTATGGGGACTTTCCCATCTCTTAAAAGAGAGAAGTGCAAGAGGCGAATTTATCCAGGCGGCGTACCGGAGCAGTGCGGCGATCCTTGGTATTGCCTTTATCCAGAATATCTACGGAAATTCCGGCATGGCGCCGCTGATGATCATCAGCAGTGTGCCGCTGTATAATATCATGGCGGTTGTCGTTCTTGCAGTATTCCGTCCGGAACGGGAGGAGATCACGGCAGATTTTGTGAAAAAGACGGCGAAAAATATCGTGACAAACCCGATTATCCTCGGGATCGCTGCAGGACTTCTCTGGTCGGTGCTTCGCATTCCAAAGCCGGTGATTCTGCAGAAAACGGTGCAGAATATTGCGGTACTTGCAACGCCGCTCGGCCTGATTGCGATGGGGGCGTCGTTTGAGGCAAAGAGCGCGGCAAAGAATATCCGGCCGTCGATTGCTGCAGCTGCGATTAAGCTGGTCGGTCTTGCAGCTGTCTTTCTGCCGATCGCCGTGATACTTGGCTTCCGTCAGGAAAAATTGGTGGCAATCCTTGTGATGCTGGGTTCCGCAACGACGGTGAGCAGTTTTATCATGGCGAAAAATATGGGTCATGAGGGAAGTCTGACGGCAAACACCGTTATGCTCACAACGTGCGGCAGTGCCTTTACGCTGACGTTCTGGCTGTATCTGATGAAAACGCTGGCGTTTATCTAACCGGATTGCGAATATCCGCTTTGATTTTCAGTACACCAAAAGCGTGTCCGGGATTTTGTACGGGCACGCTTTTATCAATCATAAAAATCAGAAAAAGAGGGAAAAGAATGGACTTCAAAAATGCGGTCAAAGCATTACAGATTGGAAAAAAGGAAGGAAAAAAATTCCGCCTTTCTACGGAATTTGGGAAAAATCCGGAAGAAGAGCTCCCGTTTCCGGAATATCCGCGTCCGCAGATGCGCCGGGAAAACTGGACAAATCTGAACGGATGGTGGGAGTATGCGTTCACGGAAACGCAGAAAATGCCAAAACAGCGGGACGGAAAAATTCTCGTTCCGTTTTCCCCGGAGTGCGATGTGTCCGGCGTGAAGCGGCAGCTGCTTCCAAAAGAATATCTGTGGTACTTCCGCACGATTCAGCTTCCAAAAATTCCTGCCGGAAAACGGCTGCTGCTGCAGTTCGGCGCCGTGGATCAGGATGCGGTAATTTACTGCAACGGAAAGCGTGCCGGAGGCCATCTCGGCGGGTATCTTTCTTTTTCAGTGGATCTTACGCCGTATCTCAAAACGGGAGAGAACGAGCTTGCCGTCAAGGTGCGCGATGAGACGGACACGGACTGGAAGGGCCGCGGAAAGCAGAGCCTTACCCCGGGCGGCATGTTTTACACCGCGCAGAGCGGCATCTGGCAGAGCGTCTGGATGGAATGGGTGCCGGAGACGTATCTGGAACGCATCGTGATCACGCCGGAATATGATACGGCGAGCGTAAAAGTACGGGTTTTCCTCAACGGACCGGATGCGGGACTGACGAAAAAAATTACGGTGCGGGAGAGCGAAGCGCCGGATGCGAAGGTGATCTGCGTCCGGGAGACGAGAGAAAACGAGGCGGAGCTGATTCTCGGTAATTTTGCAGGCTGGAGCCCGGAACATCCGCATCTCTATGGGGTTTCCATTGAAGCGGGAGAAGACCGCATCGAGAGTTATTTCGGCATGCGCAAATTCGGCATTGGAAAAGATGAGAAAGGAATCACGCGTCTTCTCTTAAACGGAAAGCCGTATTTCCAGAACGGTGTCCTCGACCAGGGTTATTGGCCGGAAAGCCTCTACACGCCGCCGTCCGATGAGGCGATGGTTTATGACATTAAGACGGCCAAACGCCTCGGTTTCAATATGATCCGGAAACACCTGAAAGTTGAGTGCGCAAGATGGTATTCCCACTGCGACCATATCGGTATGCTGGTGTGGCAGGATATGATCAACGGCGGCGGCCGGTCGATCCAGACGTTCCTTTTGTACCTTCCGACCGTACTGCCGTTTGTGACAACGGAATTCAGGGATAACTGTTATCCGCTCTTTTCGCGGACCTCAAAAACGGGAAGAGAGTGGTGGAAGCGGGAGTGCCGCGAGACGGTTCATCAGCTTTACAATGCACCGTGCGTGTCGCTCTGGGTTCTGTTCAACGAGGGATGGGGACAGTTTGATGCCAGGGAGATGACAGAAATGGTGCGCGCTCTCGATCTGACGCGGCAGATCGACCACGCGAGCGGCTGGTACGATCAGGGAGCGGGGGACATCAAGAGCCTTCACAATTACTTTCGTCCGTTAAAAGTAAAACCGGAGGAGCGCGCGTTTGCTTTTTCTGAATACGGCGGCTATACGTATCCGGTACAGGAGCATCTCTACTCCGAAAAATCGTTCGGCTACCGCACATACCAGAACCAGGCACAGTACCAGAAAGCGATGGATGCACTGGCAGAAAAGATAAGAGAACTCACAGAACAGGGACTTGCCGCAGCAGTCTACACACAGCTTACCGATGTCGAGGAGGAGTCGAACGGCATCCTTACGTATGACCGGAAGGTGTGCAAATGGGAACCACAGGAGGCAAAAGATTTTTGCCCAAAAGAATAATTTGGTAAAATTTTTGTTGACAAAGCGAGGATAAGTTGCTAATATATTGGATAAGGCGTTGGAAGTTGTAAGAAATTGCTGAAAATCCGCGGCGCCTGCGGATGGAGGAAAGTTGGTGTTTATGGAACAGAAAAGAACATTATCCCTGCTGGTGGATAATACGCCGGGACTTTTAAGCAGAGTAGCTGGTCTTTTCAGCCGACGCGGATACAATATCGAGACGATCACCGCCGGTGTGACAGCAGACCCGCGATACACAAGAATGACTGTTGTTCTGTACTGCAGTGATGAAATGATTCTGGAGCAGATCAAAAAACAGCTGGCAAAACTTGTCGATGTGCGGGATATCAAAGAGCTGAAGCCGGACGAGAGTGTCAGACGAGAGCTGATGCTGGTCAAAATCCGTGTGAATGAAAATGAACGCCGCAATGTCATCGCCATCTCCGATGTCTTCCGTGGAAGAATCGTGGATGTGGGACAGGAAAGCCTGATTGTAGAGCTGACCGGAAACCAGTCAAAGCTCGAAGGGTTCCTGAATCTGGTACAGGGATACGAAATCCTGGAACTGGCCAGAACAGGAGTGACAGGACTCTCCAGAGGAGCCCACGATGTGCGTTACCTCGATTAACGCAGATCACATTACATACGTTTGCTGGAGGAATGAAATTTTTGTATAGAAAAGTTCATTTCCCTGACAAACAGCAAAAGGCAGAAATGCTTTTCGCTGTATAAATTGACCGACCTGCCGCCGGTCAAGACATTCTATATATTATGGAGGAAAATAAAATGGCAGCAAGACTTTTTTATCAGGAAGATTGTAATCTCTCTTTACTGGAAGGCAAAAAAATCGCAATTATCGGCTACGGAAGCCAGGGACATGCTCATGCACTGAACCTGAAAGATTCCGGCTGTGATGTTATTATTGGACTTTATGAAGGCAGCAAATCCTGGGCAAAAGCAGAGGCACAGGGATTCAAAGTATACACCGCTGCTGAGGCTGCAAAACAGGCTGATATCATCATGATCCTGATCAACGATGAGAAACAGGCTGCAATGTACAAAAAAGATATCGAGCCAAACCTGGAAGAGGGCAACATGCTGATGTTCGCTCATGGTTTCGCTATCCACTTCGGACAGATCGTACCTCCGAAGAACGTAGATGTAGCTATGATCGCTCCGAAAGCACCTGGCCACACAGTAAGAAGCGAGTATCAGGCTGGCAAAGGAACTCCTTGCCTGGTTGCTGTTGAGCAGGATTACACCGGAAAAGCTCTGGACAGAGCACTGGCTTACGGCCTTGGAATCGGCGGAGCAAGAGCTGGTCTTCTGGAGACAACCTTCAGAACTGAGACTGAAACAGACCTGTTCGGTGAGCAGGCAGTTCTCTGCGGCGGTGTATGCGCCTGATGCAGGCTGGATTTGAGACTCTGTGCGAGGCTGGATACGACCCAAGAAACGCATACTTCGAGTGCATCCATGAGATGAAACTGATCGTAGACCTGATCTATCAGTCGGGATTCTCCGGAATGAGATACTCCATCTCCAACACAGCCGAGTACGGCGATTACATCACCGGACCGAAGATCATCACAGAAGAAACCAAGAAGACCATGAAGAAGATCCTTTCCGATATCCAGGATGGTACTTTCGCAAAAGACTTCCTTCTGGATATGTCCCCAGCAGGCGGACAGGCTCACTTCCGTGCAATGAGAAGAAAAGCTGCAGAGCATCCGTCAGAGAAAGTCGGAGAAGAAGTCAGAAAACTGTACAGCTGGAGCAACGAGGACAAACTGATCAATAACTAATCGGTTTGCTGTCAAATGATCCATATCGGGAGGCTGCCTTTGCGGGCAGTCTCCTTTTTTGTTCTATCGTTTTATCATAGAAAAAACACTTCCGCGCCATGCATATCCCCCAATATGATAGGGCGCGGAAGTGTTATCTTTTCTGTATTCGTTTTTTTTATGCCTCCTGACGACAGGCAGGAAAAGCACGGTAGTATTTGATATAAGAACTTAAAATATCAAAAAATTCGGAATTGGTCGGTTTTGTCAGAACCGGATGCACAGAAAGCGAAAAGAGCAGATCACGGTTTCCGCGGGTCCAGCAGACGGAAATAGCGGTGCGGATGTCTCGTTCGACGCAGGAGGACGATACCTGAAACGTTTGCGCGATCTTTGGGTACAGCGTTTTGCTGACCCGAAGGAGATAATCTTCGTCTTCCATGCATAAAGCGATACCATAGGCGAGATAGCGAAATCCGCGGTATTTTGCACCAATTCCTAAAGAGTGTAGTAGAAAGTAAATTTCAGTTTCCATTACGATGTCTCCTTTTATTCAGTTTTTACATAGTCTTTGCAGACGGGCATGCCAGAGGTGAAAGTTTGTATGGCATACGATTTTCCCCTTTCACTTATGATACGTGGAAAACGTCGAAAAATTACATATTCAGAAAGAAAAAGTGACAATATAGTAAAATAAAAGAGAATATGACACGAAATAAAGAAATAAATGTAATGAAACGGGAGAGGGAAAAATAACATTGATTTTTCAGAAGTTCGCTGGTATAATGAAAACATGATTACGGGGTATGGCGTAGCTTGGTAGCGCGCACGGCTGGGGGCCGTGAGGTCGCAGGTTCAAATCCTGTTGCCCCGATCGGTAAGAGTGTCGTTTTACGGCACTTTTTTTCTTACGGACAAAGACGTGTGCGGAAGAAAAATGAATTGCGCAGAAAAAACAGGGAGGAAGTTATGGGGAAAGTAACGATACAGAGTATGGCAAAGGAGCTGGGATTGTCCCGGAATACGGTTGCCATGGCATTAAAGGATGATCCGAAGGTAGCTCCGGTGACGCGGGAGAGAGTTCTTCGGATGGCGAAAAGAAATGGCTATCTGGGCGAAAATGTATATGTGGAAGAAGTTCGGGCACCGCAGGAGAAGCATTACAATATTATGGTTCTGCGTACGCGGGATGCCGCTGTTTATTGGGACCGTGTCGTGAGCGGCATCTCCGAGGAGGCGAGCCTCAATAACTGTCAGACGCGCGTTGCGGTCGTGACGGAGCGGGAGGAGGAGAACGGCATTCTGCCGCTCGGCCTGAATGAAAATATCGATGCGATCTTCTGCATTAAAATGCTGCCGCCGGAATATATGCAGAAACTGGTAAATCTGGGTTACCGCATCTTTCAGCTCGACCATTACTGCGGCATCGAACAGCGGCCGATGGGCGATATCGTGCGTGTGGACGGTGTGCAGCCGGTGAGTCTTCTGACGTCCCATCTGATCGGGCAGGGCATGACGCGGATCGGTTTCCTAAGTGAGCACAGCAGCACGTATGAGTCGATGCATGACCGGTATGTCGGTTTCCTTGCAGCGATGGAACAGGCGGGCATTCCGCTCGATGAGGAGCTTGTGCGCCCCAATATGGAGAGCGATCATTTTTATTACCCGGAAAATTTTGACAAGATTGTGGCGAGCTACGATACACTGCCGGAAGCGATTGTCTGCGGCAACGATATGATCGCCAAAAGATTGACAGAATCCTTCCGGAAAATCGGCGTGCGCGTGCCGGAGGATGTGGCACTGACCGGATTTGATGATGATGAGGACCGGATGCTGTATCCGTTCTTCTCAACCGTTCATGTCGATACGAAGTGGCTTGGCCGCCGTATGGTGCATGAATTTTTATGGCGGGAGGAGCACCCGGAAGCGCCGAAAGAACGGATTCTCGTTTCGGGGGAGGTTGTGGTGCGCCGTTCCTCGTGCAAGCGCCAGGGATAGAAAGAAATAGAAAAAACAGGAAAAAGTGAACAAAGAAAGAAAGCCAGGGACGCCCCGGCGGACGAGAAGAAAAACCGTCTGCCGGGGCGTTTCCGGCTCCCTTTTTGCGATGATTCAAATTCGTGCATAAATGCCATGTAGAAAAACACTAATTAATAATGCAAATGGTGCATTTAAGGAAAGCTAAACTGAACAAAAATGACAAAAACGCAAGAATAAAAACCTCGTTAATATCACACATTAAAAAATAATAGTGCAAAATAATGCATTATATCGCCGGAAGGAAGGGAGAGAGCGAAATGCAGGAATGGACGGAGGACCGCTGCAACCTGGATATCGATATCATCGCACTGCCGGGCTGGTCGGATGCAACATCCAAAATTTCCCTTCTGATGGGCGATGAGACACAGCGACCGGACATCATCTGGTGGTGGAACATGGAAGCTGACTATACGAAATGGGTAGACGCAGGCCTTCTGATGGATGTTTCTCCGTATATGAAGAAATACACCAACATGGTTGACTACTACAACAGCGTAGATCCTGGCGTTATGTTCTATGCATCCGGAGACAACGGAATTTACCGTATCCCGGGCGACGTTGCAGAGCCGGCATGTGAGACTCTGTGGATCCGGAAAGACTGGCTGGACAACTTAGGACTGGCTGTTCCGACTACACTGGATGAGCTGGATGAGCTCAAGGAAATCCACGGAAAACAGGTAGAGGATTACCAGAAATACCTGGAAGAGTACAACAAATAAAACAACGAAATCATGTGTTAGAGCACCCGCCGGAGCCTCCTTTCCGGCGGGTGTATTTTTACGGAATCCTGCGTTTTGCGCTTGACAGAGATGGAGAAAAATGGTAACATAAGAGCCAAGTTAGGAAAAAGGCAAAGAAGAGGAATACTACATGGAGCTTCCGAATCCAGAAAGCTGTTGGGTGATGCGAAACAGCAGACGAATTCCGTGGAACTGACCTCAGAGCCGCTGCTCCCAAATTTAGAATAAAAAGAGTAGGTGCAGACGGAAACCCACCGTTAGAGGGGCAGGATATGCAGATGTTTCATCCGTATCCGCAGAGTGTACAGAGAAAATCTCTGTAAAACAGGAGTGGTACCGCGTAAGATAGCAAGTCTTTCGTCTCTTGTGTCAGAAGCCGACACAGAAGATGAGAGATTTTTTTATGCTTTCATCCCGAATTTATGTCGGCAGAATAAATTGTATTTCACTTTCTGGGAGGAAAAAATCATGATGAATGTAAAGAAGTATCAGAAACAGTATTATATGCCGCCGGTTCCGTGCATGGACTGGGCAGAAAAAGACAGCATTGACAAAGCACCGGTATGGTGCAGCGTTGACCTTCGTGACGGAAACCAGGCACTTGTAATTCCGATGAGCCTGGAGCAGAAGGTAGAATTCTTCAAACTCCTCGTCGAGGTTGGTTTCAAAGAGATCGAGGTCGGCTTCCCGGCAGCATCTGAGACCGAGTACGAATTCCTTCGCACCCTGATCGAGCATGATCTGATCCCGGATGACGTAACCGTTCAGGTTTTGACCCAGGCGAGAGAGCATATCATTCGCAAGACCTTCAAGGCATTAAAGGGCTGCAAGAATGCTATCGTTCACGTTTACAATTCCACTTCCTATGCACAGCGTCAGCAGGTCTTCAAAAAGTCGAAAGAAGACATCCTGAAAATCGCCGTTGAGGGAGCGAAGCTCTTAAAAGAGCTGACAGAAGAGGCCGGCGAGAAATACCGCTTCGAGTACAGCCCGGAGAGCTTTACCGGAACCGAGCCGGAATATGCGCTTGAGGTGTGCAACGCCGTTCTCGACGTATGGCAGCCGACTGCAGACCGCAAAGCCATCATCAACCTGCCGAGCACCGTGAGCTTTCCATGCCGCACGTTTATGCAAGCCAGGTGGAATACATGAGCAAAAACCTGAAATACCGCGATAATGTCGTTCTTTCCCTTCATCCGCACAATGACCGCGGCTGCGGCGTTTCCGATGCAGAGATGGGTATCCTTGCCGGAGCAGACCGTATCGAGGGAACGCTGTTCGAAACGGCGAGAGAACCGGAAACGTGGATATTATCACGGGTCGGCATGAACATGTACATGCAGGGCGTCGATCCGGAGCTTGACTTCTCCGATATGCCGAAACTCTGCCATGCATTTGAATCCTTCACCGGTATGAGCATCAACCCGAGAAGCCCGTACTGCGGATCTCTCGTATTTGCAGCCTTCTCCGGTTCCCATCAGGATGCGATCGCAAAAGGCATGCACTGGATCGAGGAGAAAGCACCGGATACCTGGACCGTTCCGTATCTGCCGATCGATCGACCGATATCGGAAGAAACTACGATGCAGACGTCATCCGCATCAACAGCCAGTCTGGAAAGGGCGGTGTCGGCTATATTCTGGAGACGAAATACGGCCTGAATCTGCCGGCGAAGATGCGCGAGGCTATGAGCTATACCGCAAAATCCGTTTCCGATCATCTGCATAAAGAGCTGCGTCCGGATGAGATCTTTGAACTCTTTAAAGATACCTTCGAGAACGTAACGACACCGTACAACATCAACGGCGTTCACTTTAAACAGCTCGATGAGGGCAGAATTGAAGCACAGGTTACCTCCAATTACGAGGGCGGTGAGTATGCAACTGCATATGCAGAAGGAAACGGCCGTCTGAATGCTGTCAGCAACGCGCTGAAACAGCAGTACAATCTGCAGTATGATCTGGTCAGCTATACGGAGCACGCGCTGGAGCAGAGCTCAAGTGCACAGGCAATTGCCTACGTCGGCATCAAAAAGCCGGACGGAATCCTTTCCTGGGGCGCAGGCGTAGATCCGGATATCATCCGTGCTTCCATCGACGCGCTGGTAACTGCAATCAACAACCGATAAGAAAAGAGAGAGCATATGCTGTTTAAAAACAAAATTGAATACACCAAAGGAATGTTTGTGGAGATTTACGGCACCGAGATAAAAAAAGTACGTCTGGTACTGCGGATCATTACAGGGATTGCTGTTGTGGCTGCGATCGCTTTTATGATCTACGGTGCAGCAGCGCGGGGATTTATCATGCCGGGAGACTTCTTCAATCTTGGAATCTCCATTCTGATGGCACTTCTGTGTACGTTTCTGCCGAATCTGATGGCACGTTCACAGATGAAAAAATGCAAAAAGAGAGGACTCCTTGGAGAACGTACCCTTCGTTTTACTGAGCAGGTGCTCACAATGACATACGAAAAAGAGGGCAGAAGCACTGATATTCCGCTCGAAGAGCTGACAAAGGTGACGGAGTTTGACAACTTTATCCGCATCACCATCGGAGGCAGAAGCACCTTTCTCGATAAGAAACGCTTTGAAATCGGAGACGCGGCAGCGTTTGTGACCTGGGCGGAAGATAAAATCGCAGAGAATGCGGAAAAAGAGGAAGAGGCACTCGCACTCGAGGAGACAGAAAGGGAAGCTCCGGCGTTAGAAGACGGCGAAGCAAAAACGGAGGAGTCCGACGAAAATTAAATCATACATTCTGACAAAAAATATTTTGGCAGAATGGTGGAAAATGGCTGTGCATTTTTGTGCACAGTCATTTTTTGTATATTTTTGTTGTTTTTTCATACTTCATCCATTATAATAAGAGGAAGCGTACAGGTAAAACTAATCTGAAACGTATCCGGCCGGGAGTTAGAGAGCTCTGCCGGGAGTCAAAGTGAAGGAGAGAAAGAGCATGGAAGTATTATACAAAAGTACCAGAGGCAATGGAGAAACCGTAACTGCATCCCAGGCAATCTTAAAGGGTCTGTCCGACGACGGCGGATTATTTGTACCGACCTCCATTCCAGCACTGGATGTTCCCATGGAAAAACTTGCGGCTATGAGCTATCAAGAAGTGGCATACGAGGTAATGAGCCGTTTTCTTACCGACTTTACAGAAGATGAACTGAAAAACTGTATTGCAAACGCATACGATGCAAAATTTGACACAGAGGAAATTGCACCGCTGACAAAAGCAGACGGTGTTTACTATCTGGAGCTGTTCCACGGCGCAACGATCGCGTTCAAGGACATGGCACTTTCCATTCTGCCGCATCTGATGACGACCGCCGCAAAGAAAAACGGCGTGAAAAATGAGATCGTCATCTTAACTGCTACATCTGGAGATACTGGAAAAGCAGCAATGGCAGGCTTTGCAGATGTGCCGGGCACCAGAATTATTGTATTTTACCCGAAGAACGGCGTAAGCCCGATTCAGGAAAAACAGATGGTAACACAGAAGGGCAAAAATACCCACGTTGTTGCCATCCACGGAAACTTCGACGACGCACAGACCGGCGTGAAGAAAATGTTTAACGACAAAGAGCTTGGAAAAGAGCTGGCAGATAAAGGCTTCCAGTTCAGCTCTGCAAACTCGATCAACATCGGAAGACTCGTTCCGCAGGTCGTCTACTACGTATATGCTTACGCAAACCTGGTGAAAAACGGAGAGATTGCAGACGGAGAAAAGATCAATGTAACCGTTCCGACCGGAAACTTCGGAAATATTCTCGCTGCATTCTATGCAAAACAGATGGGACTGCCGATCGCAAAACTGATCTGCGCTTCCAATGAGAACAAAGTTCTGTTTGACTTCTTCCGCACCGGCGTTTACGACAGAAACAGAGACTTTATTCTGACAACATCACCGTCCATGGATATCCTGATCTCGAGCAATCTGGAGCGTCTGATCTACCGCATCGCCGGAAACAGCGAAGCAGCAGACCGCGAGCTGATGCAGGATCTTGCAAAGGACGGAAAATATGAGATCACCGATGCGATGAAAAAAGAGCTGGCAGACTTCTACGGCAATTATGCATCCGAACAGGAGACAGCAGACGCGATTGCAAAACTGTACAGCGATACCGGATATGTGATTGATACCCATACCGCGGTTGCAGCGGCTGTATACGGAAAATACCGCGAGGAAACCTATGACGAAACCAAGACCGTCATCGCATCTACCGCAAGCCCGTATAAATTTACAAGCAGCGTTCTTGCAGCGATTGCACCGGAGTATGACACCCTTCCGGTACTGGAGCAGGTAGACAAGCTGTCTGCACTTGCCAATACCGAGATTCCGCGTGCGATCGAAGAAATCCGTACTGCACCGGTGCTTCATACGACAGAGTGTGATGTAGATCAGATGCCGGAGACTGTTCGGGCGTTTTTGAAATAAGATAAAGCAGGAGCAGAATTTTAAAACAGGCAGAGCACACAGCAGGCTTTGCCTGTTTTTGCAGGGAGAGAAGAATAAATAATGAAAAATAAAGTAATCAGGGGAGTACTGGCGGCAGTGCGTGACAACCGCTGTCAGTGCTGCGAACGTATTTGGAGCAGGCACAGAGCAGAGTCTGGTAAATGAGGCTTCTGCTGTTACACAGGAAGAAACAGAAGAAACATCGGAGGCGGAAACCACAGACGAAAATACGCCGGAGATGACAGAAACGGAGACGCCGGATTCGACAGCGGAAAATGCCGCCTCGGATCTTCCGGCGGCAGAAGTACAGAGCGGAAAGTCCGAAGAGACGGCGGTATCCGTGCAGGCTGGAAGCTATTACCCATGGGTGAATGAGAACGGGATCTGGTATTTTAAGGATCCGGATGGTACCATTGTCAAAGGAGCCTGGAGAGAGTACGACAAGAACCGTTACTACCTGAATAATGATGGAAAAATGGCGGTCGGCTGGAAAAAACTTGATGGAGCCTGGTATTATTTCCAAAGCTGGGGCGGTGTTTACCGGGATGCCTTTTACACCGTGAAAAATGTACCGTATTATTCTGATGCGGACGGAAAAATGGCGACCGGCTGGAAACTGATCGATGATGTGTATTATTATTTTGATGATCAGGCGCGATGTACCGGAATCGTTTTTTTGAGTATGACAAGAATACGTATTATGTTGATGCGGATGGAAAAATGGCATCCGGGTTCGAACAGATTGACGGGATCTGGTATTACTTCCGAAGCTGGGGCGGCATGGCACAAAACACCTTTCTGACGCATAAAAATAATATTTATCATGTTGATACGGATGGAAAGATGACGACCGGCTGGCTGCAGCAGGATGGAACCTGGTATTATTTCCGAAGCTGGGGCGGCATGTACCGCAGCACCTTTTTCAAAGCACCGACAGGAAGTGCACTTTACTATGCCGATGAGAACGGAAAGATGGCTGTCGGAAAAAAACAGATCGACGGTGACTGGTACTATTTCAAGGACTGGGGCGGCATGTATCAGAATGCATTCATCAAAAACGGAACGAGTGTATGCCATGCGGCTGCAGATGGAAAACTGACCGTCGGCTGGCTGCAGCAGGGCAGTACATATTACTATTTTGATGAAAACGGAGAGCAGTATTTTGACCGCTTTTTTGAATATGACAACAATACATATCGTGTGAATGCAGATGGAAAGATGGCAACCGGCTGGCAGAAAATCAATGGTACGTATTATTATTTCCGGGGCTGGGGCGGCATGTACCGTGGTACCTTTTTCCAGCTTGGCGGTGAAACGTATTATGCCGATGCGGATGGAAAGATGGTGACGGGCTGGCTTTCGAAAGAGAACCAGTGGTATTACTTCCGGGAAAATGGTGCGATGTACCGCAATACCTTCTTTACGCATTTAAACAACAGTTACTATGCCGATGCCAACGGCGTGATGGTGACGGGAGAGCGGACTATCAACGGCGCTTCCTATTACTTTAAAGACTGGGGAGGCATGGCAAAGAACCAGTGGCTCAATGCACAGAAACGGATGGTAAGCGGTGATCCGCAGACGGGCTGGTATTACTTTGGAAGCGACGGAAAGATGGTAAAATCGTATTACGCTCTGCTGAAAAAGAACAGCAGCAACTGGTACTACAGCTTTGACGAAAACGGAGTGTGCATTCTCGGCTCGAGCCAGTATGTGCGTGCAAAGGACAGCGTAAGCGGAAAATATTATACGATGGAGCATCAGTATTACACGGATCCGTCTGTGAGCGACCGTGATTTCTTTGCGGCTATCTGCAGTGCGGAGGCGGGTGTCCAGAGAAAAACCGGTATGACGGCAGTTGCGATGGTCATCCGGAACCGGATGGCGGCACAGAATATTTCGCTCCGCACAGCGATTTATAAACAGCAGCAGTTTGAACCGGCGCGGAACGGAAGTCTGACAAACTATCTGACGGGAATTGCGGAGCAGAGCAGTTCGATCATCAATCAGCTGAAAAATAATGGAGCCTACGGTGCAGTGGATGAATCCCGGTCGATCATGGATGCATATCTGAAGAACGGCACAAAACGTGTGATCCCGGGCTTTGGCGATACGAGAGATGATTTTGATTATCTATATTTCATGACTCCGAAAGCATTTGAAAATCTGAATATGGATAAAGAAAAATGTGTGACATATACATACACCTATAAATGGACAACTTCCAGCGGAACAGCGCGGGAAGATTCCCATATTTTCTTTGTGAACTGGGTGAAAAAACAGAGCTGATCGGACGTCATATCGAAAGAAGGGGCGAACAAAAGATGACATTACAGGAAACAATCGAACAGATCCATCCGCTTTCGAAAGAGGCGATGGATCGTGCCAAGCTCACTGGGACGGCATTGCAAAGCCGCTCCACAGCCTCGGAAAGCTGGAGGACGTGCTCATCCAGATTGCCGGAATCACCGGAAAAGAGGAGATTTCGATTGAAAAAAGAGCACTTCTGACGTTCTGTGCGGACAATGGCGTTGTGGAAGAAAACGTGACGCAGAGCGGTCAGGAAGTGACAGCGACAGTTGCGGAAAATTTTCTGCAGGAGAAGGCGACAGCAGCCATTCTCTGCCGCGGTGCGCATGCGGATCTGTTTCCGATTGATATCGGAATGGCGCGCGATACGAAGGTTCCGCGGTATAAAGTTGCGTATGGAACAAAAAATATGGCAAAAGGTCCGGCGATGACAAGGGAAGAGGCCGTTCGTGCGCTTGAAACAGGAATCGCCGTGGCGGAAGAAAAAATTGCGGCGGGCTATCAGCTGATGGCAACCGGTGAGATGGGCATTGGAAATACGACGACGAGCAGTGCAATGGCAGCCGTTTTCCTGAATCAGCCGGTTCCGGAACTGACGGGACGGGGCGCCGGGCTTTCGAGTGAAGGTCTTGCGCGGAAAATTGCAGCGATTGAAAAAGCAATTGCCATCAATCAGCCGGATCCGTCCGATCCCATCGATGTGCTGGCAAAGGTCGGCGGTTTTGACATTGCCGGCATGGCGGGTGTCTTTCTTGCAGGGGCTGCACATGGCGTTCCGGTTGTGATGGACGGCTTTATTTCCTGTGTGGCAGCGCTTCTTGCTGCACGGATTGCACCGTTTGCAAAGGACTATATGATCGCTTCGCACGTATCGAAGGAGCCGGCGGCGCATCTGCTGCTTGCAGAGCTTGGAAAAGAAGCCTTCCTGCACTGCGATATGTGTCTGGGCGAGGGAACGGGCGCCATCATGCTTTTCCCGATTCTGGATCAGGCAAATGCCGTATACCGCGGCATGGCGACATTTGACGAGGCACAGATCGAAACGTATGTGCCGCTGACTTAAAAAAGGCAGGTGAAACGATGATACATCTGGTTACAGGCGGCAGCGGCAGCGGAAAATCGGCGTATGCGGAGCAGTGTATTCTGGATTTTGGCGGAACACGGAGGTTATATCGCAACGATGCAGCCGTTCGGTGCGGAAGGGCAGGCGCGTATTGCACGCCACCGGAAGATGCGCGCGGCAAAGAAGTTTTCGACGATTGAGTGTTATACGAATTTAAAAGAAGTGGAGCTGGAACCGGGAAGCGATGTGCTGCTCGAATGTATGTCGAATCTCACGGCAAATGAAATATTTGATCCATCCGGGGCGGGAAAAGCGCGGACGGAGGAGGAAATTCTTGCGGGCGTTTCCCGTCTGGCCAATCAGGCGCGGAATCTGGTTCTGGTGACGAATGAAATTTTTTCGGACGGATACCGATATGAGGAGGAGACGATGGAATACCAGCGGATCCTGGGAAACATTAATGTACGTCTGGCAGAGATGGCGGACTGTGTGACCGAGGTTGTGTATGGGATTCCCGTCAGAATAAAAAAAGAATAAGATGAAAACGATATGGAATAATTTTAAAGTGGCGTTTGCCATGTACTCGAAAATCCCGATGCCGCCGGCAGACTGGGAAAAAGAGAACATGAAATATGCGTTGTGTTTCTTTCCGTGGGTCGGACTGGCTGTCGGTGCAGTTTCGGCGGTGCTTTTCTGGCTGCTGCAGCAGATTGGCGCGGGAAGCATGCTGCGGGCTGCAGTGCTGACGGCAGTTCCGGTTCTGGTGACGGGCGGCATTCACCTCGACGGCTATCTGGATACGATGGATGCGTTAAGTTCCTGGAGAGAAAAACAGCGCCGATTGGAAATCTTAAAAGACCCGCACGCCGGAGCATTTGCGATTATTATGGGATGTCTGTATTTTGTACTGTACGCGGGCGCAGCCGGAGAACTTGTCTGGAAGATTTTTCCGGCGTATGCATTTGGCTTCGCAGTTTCGAGATCGTTCAGCGGTCTTTCGATCGCGTTTTTTCCAAATGCCAATCCGAAAGGAACAGCGGCAGCGTTTGGCATGAGCGCAGAGAAAAAAAGAACGGCGGCGGTGCTTGTTGTGACGATTTTTGCCGTGACGGCGCTCTCAGCTTCGTTCTGCGTCTGGGCGGCACTGGATGTACTGGTTGTATCGGCACTGGTATTCTGTTATTATAAATGGAAAAGCAGTAAGTATTTTGGAGGAATTACAGGAGATCTCGCAGGCTATTTCCTTTCGCTCTGTGAGCTGGCACAGCTTCTGTCTCTTGTGGTACTTTCTCTTGGAATGGAGAACTGGAAATGAAATTAGTAATTGGAGGGGCTTTTCAGGGAAAGCTTGACTTTGCAAAGAAGATGACCGGAAAAGAAACAGGATGGGCCGATGGGGCAGCAGTTTCGAAAGAGGAGCTGTCGGCATGTTCCGGCGTATATGATTTTCAGGAACTGGTCCGCAGATGGCTCCTTCTGGAAGAGGAGACCGGGACTGCACCGGAAGCGGAACTGGAAGACTGCTGCAGAAAAATCCGGAAATCTGCATTGTTACGAATGAACTCGGTTACGGAGTGGTTCCGATCGAACCTTCGACCGGAAATGGCGGGAAAAGACGGGGCGCATCTGTACGGAGCTGGCAGCAAAGGCTGATTCGGTAACTCGTGTGGTGTGCGGAATCGGAATCCTGCTGAAAGGTGAGGAAAAACATGATTAAAATTGCAATGATCCGCCATGGAAAAACCTATGGCAATACATTAGGACGGTATATCGGCGTGACGGATGAACCACTGTGTGAGGAAGGGAAAAAAGAGCTGGAACAGCGGACGATGGATACCGTTGAGCTTCTGTTCGTCAGCCCGCTGAAACGGTGTCTGGAAACGGCAGACGTTCTGTATCCGTACGCCAAACAGGTCAAAATCCCGGAATTTGCAGAGTGCAATTTTGGTGAGTTTGAGAACAAAAATTATCAGGAATTAAAAGATAATCCGAAATACCAGGAGTGGATTGATTCCATGGCGACGCTTGCCTTTCCGGGCGGTGAGAGCCGCAGCAGTTCAAGGACCGCTGCATCGCCGGCTTTGACAAGATGGTGGATACGTGTATCCGCCGCCATTACCGCAACGTGGCGATGGTGGTGCACGGAGGCACGATCATGAGTATCCTTGAGCAGTACGGCGTGCCACAGAAGAGTTACTATGACTGGCGAGTAGAAAACGGCTGTGGATATCATCTGTATCTCTCGGAGCAGAACTGGAAAATGGGCCGTAGAGAAGCTGTGGTGGAATCGGAGATAAGGCGGTAAACAAAAATGGTGACAGCAGAATGCCATGCCCATATTTTTATGGACGGTGTGGATTACAAAAAGGCGGCGGCAGCGCATGAAAACGGCCCGCGGGAGGATCTGATCCGGGAACATCTGGCGGCGTATCAGAAGGCAGGGATTTCCTATGTGCGTGACGGCGGAGATCCGTACGGGGCGGGTGTTCTTGCACGGAGCCTTGCGCCGGAGTACGGGATCACATACCGCACACCGGTTTTTGCGATTCACAGGGCGGGCCGTTATGGAAAAATTGTCGGATGCGCATTTTCAGACTGGAAAGAGTATTGCGCGCTTGTGCGTGAAGTACGCCGTGCGGGCGGAGATTTTATCAAGATCATGACGACGGGAATCCTGGATTTCGCGACAAAAGGGCATGTGACCAGTGAGCCGCTTTCCAGGGAAGAGGTTTTTGCAATAACAGCTGCGGCGCATGATGCGGGGCTTTCTGTGATGGCGCATGTGAACGGCGCACAGGCTGTGATGGATGCGGCAGAGGCAGGCGTGGACTCGGTTGAACACGGGAACTTTCAGAATGAAGAGAGCATCTGCTGTATGGCAGAGCATGCAACAATCTGGGTGCCGACAATTGTGACGGTTTCGAATCTTCTGGAGAACGGCAGATATCCGGCTGAAACGCTGGCGTGGATTTTTGAGACGCAGAAAAAAGGTCTGCAGCTCGCATTTGAAAAGGACGTTGTGCTTGCGGCGGGAAGTGATGCCGGCGCATACGGCGTACTTCACGGAAAAGGAATCCGGGAAGAAGAGAGTGTAATGCGAAAAATCCTTGGGGCAGAAAATGGGCAGGAGCTGGAAAAGCGGCTTGCGTTTGGAGAAAAAAAGATCCGGGAAAAGTTCTGAAAATTTTCTGCGTTTCAGGCTTTAGAAAAAATTTAGAATTAAACGGGCAGACAATGCTTGCGCTTTCGCCCGGACTATGGTAAGTTTAAATCACTTTTACAAGAACTTTAGAGAAAATGAAACAGGGATATTCTGAGACAGAGGGTAAATGCTATCCTCTGTTTTTTGCGTGCAAAAATGACAGTCTGGATGTCCGCATCGACGGAAGGGAGCAAATGAAAGCAAAAGGAAAACTGGGGCTGCAGGGCTTTCTTTCCTCCTTTTTCTGGCGGCGGGATGGTATCTGATGCAGTATTTCTGCGCCTATGTCGTACTGTCCGGGTCCATGGAACCGGAGATCCCGACGGGATCTGTTGTGGTTGTGGATGGACGGAAGAAGGAATGGAATCCGGGGGATGTGATTACCTACCGGAGAGGAAATATGGTGGTGACACACCGGATCGTGGAAAAGAGCGAGGAAGGATACTGTACTAAGGGGGATGCCAACGCGGAGGAAGATGCAGGCATCGTTTTGGAAAAACAGGTGATCGGGAATGTGATCGTAGCTCTTCCCTGGCTTGGCTTTGGTATCGTCTGGCTCCGGCAGAGAGGAACACTCTTTTTTCTGGCCGTGGGAGCGGTGATGCTTTTTACAATCCGGCAGCTTTGGCACGGTAGAAAAATCATGCAGGAAAACAAGTTATAAAAAGAATTAGCAAAATTATTTAGGAAAACAGGAGGAATTGATCTATGAAAAAACAGCGGAAAATCGTATTCTGGGCAGCATCACTGCTTCTGACAGGAGCCCTGGCAGCGGGCGGAACACTGGCGTATCTGACGGATAAGGATTCTGTGACGAACCAGTTTGTTGTGGGAAAAGTAGATATCGAAGGAAATGAACCATCGTACGCACCGGATCCGGACGGAAAGACCAATCATATTGTGCCGACCCAGGTGATTCCGAAGGACCCGCGTATCAAAAATAAAGGTAAAAATGATTCTTACGTCTATATGGATGTTTCCATACCAATCGCAAAAGTGATCGTTGCAGATACATCCGGAAACCGTTTAAACGGCGGAGCAGCCGGCGATACGGAACTGTTTTCGATGAATCAGCTTTCGAAAAAATGGGTGCTGATGTACAAGAAAAAACAGAACAATTCGATGGTATATACATATCTCTACAATGAAGTGCTTGCAGCTGGCAAAACGACGGATCCTTTATTTACGAGCGTGACAGCAGCTAATATCGTGGAAGGGCAGCTGGATGAAAAAGAGGTCGATATTCCGATCAATTATTATGCAATCCAGGCGCTGAATACCGGTGAGGGAAGTACGGCTGCCGAGCGGGCAGCAAAGGCCTGGGAGAAGTATGTAAATCAGAATAATGGGCAGAAGGGGCAGGTAACGGCACCGCAGTCGGAGCCGGAACAGACAGAAGCACCTGGAATTTAAGCAGTTTTCTGGGGGACAAAAGATGAAGAAAAAGACGAAACGGCTGTTTTTCCTTGCGGGTGCGGCCGGGTGTACGATGCGGCAGCCATTTGGCTGCTGCCGGGAACTTCGGCGTATTTTACAGATCACGAGAGTGTCTGGAATCGTATGGTGTTCGGACATAATACAAGTACTATCGATGAAGAATTTCCGACACCGACGCCCGTACCGCCAGGGAAAAGTGTGGTAAAGAGAGTAAAAATCAGAAATGAAGGTTCCGTTGCCTGCTATATTCGTGCGGCACTTATATTCAGTGAACCAATTGAAGCGATTGAGGGACTTGATACGAAAAACTGGGTAAAAGGAGAAGATGACTACTATTATTACAAAAAACCGGTTTCAGAAGGCGAAAGCACGACGGAATTGTTTACCGGAATCCGCGTTGCAAAAGAAATGGAACAGAAAGAACTTGAGGTTTCGGTCTATGAGGAATCGGTGCAGATCCAGAAGGGGAATATGGTATTTCACGGCTATCGGGAGGCATGGGATGCTTATGAGAGAGGTGGTCAGACATGAAAGGAAAACGCGTCAGGATCGGATGTGCGGCGGCAAGTCTTCTGATGGGAATCAGCGGAACGTATGCATATTACCGGAGCAGTGTTGAGACCATTAACAAAATAGCTGTCGGAGATGTAAATATTGGAATCTGGGAATATGAGGAAGACGGGGATGGAGAAAAGAAGTATGAGGGACCGGAAAACGGCATTGTACTGCTTCCCAGGTGATTTCAAAAATTCCGCGGATCACCAATTATGCTGAACCATGCTATGTCCGGGTAAAGCCTGTGTTTGATGAGGAAGAAACGCAGGATTACCGTCTGGGGGAAGAGGACCTTGGGGGAATCGAGGACGTCTGGCTGAAAGCAGGAGAGTATTATTATTATCCAAAAGTGACTGGGAAAGCAGGAATCTGTCGATTTTTTCCGTACAATCACCATTCCATCTGCGTGGACCAGTGAGGCGGAGGGACAGGTGCTGTCCGTTGAAATCCAGGCGGAGGCCGTACAGGCAGCGAATGTGACGCCGGATTTTACGGCAGAAGCTCCGTGGGGAGAAGAACTGGAAATTGAACAGTGTGTCCACGAGGCGGATAATACCGTTTCGGAGGTTTCGCAGCAGAGCTTCCTCACCGTTTCGTACGAAGGAGCAGCGCGGAATCTGATCTTGGCACCCGACAATTTCTTTCGGAACTTTCCAGTGCTGATGCCGGGAGATGAATGGGAAGATACGTTCACACTGGTGAACACGACAGCAAGCCGTGCAGAATTTTTCTGCGGACGGAACTTCCGGAAGAACTCAGTGAAACAGAAAAAGAACTGCTTTCCAAGGTGAAACTGGAAATACGAGAGGGAGACAGCGTGATTTATGAAGGTGATTTAGAGAGTGAGGGACTATGGGCAGCAAAAAGTCTTGGAATATGCAGTCCAGATGAACGGAAAGAAATCTGTTTTTCAATCCGTGTGCCGTCAGAACTTGGAGATGAATGGGCACTTCGGAAAAGCGGGGTAAAATGGATTTTTTCTGTCGAAGGAGAAGATCTGCCGCAGGAAGAAGGCCCCTCTATCTGGCACAGCGCGCCAAAAACAGGTCTGCGCGATCCGTCAGCAGCGGTCCCCATTGGAATTGCCGTGACAGGAGCCTTCCTGTTTCTTACCGCGGGCCGGTCTGAAAGGAGGAAAGAATGAAAAGAGCAAAGAAAAGCTTCTGGTTTATCGCAGGAATTCTGCTGTTGTTGGGATTTTGTTTTCGGGAAGATGTTCTGGCTTCGAGTCTTACGAGTCTTCCTTCTCTTTCGAAAGCCGGAATCGGAGAAGTTGTATCATCGGACTCTGTTATTGACGGCCGATATGATTTTACCCCACTGATCGGAAGTGAGACAAAAATCCGTTTTGGAAGTACAGATGGAAGTACCTGGGACAATCTGTTCTGCAAAAACGGAGAGAGCCATTCGAAATGCTGTTCCACATGGTGGCCGGCGGCCGATGTAAAGGGATGGAGTAATCTCCGTTCCTTCACGCCGCTGGAGTCGAAAAAAGGAAAAATGTATGCGGAATATACGAATGTTGGAGAGTGCCACGGGGAAAATGTAACGATGCGGATCTGGCTGGAAGACTGGCAGAACACGGTTGTACCATCAGGGTATGAGGACGTGGATGCGGTAGTCGTGGCGATTGACCACAATAAGCCGGTCATTGATATTAAAGGTCTGCTCTGGATCAAGGTACGGTTTGCTTATTACGACAGTAAAGGAAATCCGCTGAATGTGAAAGGATATTTTACACTTTCAGATCTGGACTTTAAGCAGGGCTTTTATCTGGCTGATGAGACAGAACATATCTATCTGACGAAGGAGGCAGATGCCAGAATCGTCTACGATGCCAGAACAGAAGCGATCTGGTCGGCAAGACGCGGCTCTGAGCCGGACGGTGGAACAACTCCGGAAAATTCGGAAGGCTGGGTTACAGTTACCTTTGAAGGAAATTCCCAGACGATGATTTTCTATGATGGAGGCACTAACGACGCGGTAACTGGTCCCGGCGGCGGAGTGAAAGCACCGAAAAAATGGCCGGATAATTTTGTAAACGATACTTCCAGTACGTACAACAACTGGCATGGAGCATCCCGGGAAACGGGAATAACTGTTGTGCCGTGGAATACTTCGGAATTTGGTTACACAGCGAACGTTCCCTGTCATCTGTCGAAAGTAGGAGATCTTGTAGTGAAAAAAATGGATGCAGAGACAAAAGAAGCTCTTTCGGGTGCAGAATTTACCGTGTACCGCTGGAAAAACAACACCTGGAGTGAATTCAAAAAGATGAACTGGGTGAAAAAAACGGGTTCTTATCTGCTGGAGGGAATTCGGGATACAGACAGTGAAAATGGAAAATTCCGTGTTGTGGAGACAAAGAATCCAGCTGGTTATGCAGGAAGCTGGGAGCAGGAATTTTCCATTGACAAGGAAGGCATGCAGACGATCCATCTGGAGGCAGAAAACACAAGAAAAACAGGCTCACTGAAGATAAAAAAGACGGAAGAAAACTCAGGGAAAGCACTTTCTGGTGCAACATATCAGGTGATTGCGAGCGGAGCAATTACAACGGTAAACGGAACAGTGCTGTTTCCGGATCAGGCGGTAGCAGCTGTGCTGAAAACGGATGAAAATGGAGAGGCGTTCAAAAACGGGCTGGAGTACGGAACGTATCTTGTGCGGGAAACGGCGGCTCCAAATGGATATGTGCTGGATCCGACGGAAAAGAAAATAACGATCGGGGAACAAAACGCACAGATCACACTGACGTTTACAAACTGGAAGAACCGTTTTGTTCTGCAGAAAGTAAGTCAGGGAGACGGAAAAGTGCTTCAGGGAGCAGCCTTTCATATCTGGACGAAAGATGGAAGTTTTGATGAGACAAAAAAGACGGATGCAAATGGAAAAATTGAGCTGACGGGACTTTTGGACGGTGTCTGGTACTATCAGGAGACAGCATCTCCGGAGGGCTATCTGCTGGACAGCACATGCCGGGAATTTGTGGTAGAAAACGGAAAAATTGACGGTAAATCGGAACTGTCGGTGGCGGTCGAAAATGATGGAACACATCTGACAATTGAAAAAATAGATGCAGAGAGCGGAAAACGAATTTCCGGCGCAAAGCTGGTATTAAAAGATATGGATGGAAACCGTGTGGACAGCTGGATTTCAGGAGGAAGCGGCCCGCATGAACTGGAAAAATTAAAGCCGGGTTCTTATGTCCTTGTGGAGGAGGCCGCGCCGGATGGATACCTTGCGGCAGAACCGGTTTCGTTTGTGCTGGAGGCAAAACAGGAAGTGCAGACCGTGACGATGAAGGATCTTGCATGTGAAACCTTGACGATTACAAAGAAGATTAAGGCGGATGAGATTACATGGGCGCATGGAAATCCAACGTTTCTGTTTTCCGTGAAGGGAAAGGATCTGTATGGAAAAGAACATACATACCAATGCTATCTTACGTTTACAAAAACACAGGTGGAGAAAACGACAGATCAGGACGGCTACACGGAACAGTCGGTACAGATCCGGGGAATTCCGGCAGGAAACGATTACCGGGTACAGGAGAAGAAGGTGCTGCGGTATTCGCTTATGCAGGTGACAGGTACGAAGAATGTTACCGTGAAAAAACTAGAAGAGCCGGCATATGGAAAAGATCCTGCGCGCGTCTTTTCGGTATCGGTAAATCTTTGCGGACATCCCAAAGAAAGTGAGGTTGTATTTGAAAATCAGAAATACCGCTGGGATGATTATGGACACAACAGTATTGTAAAAAACCGGATTCCGGTTGAATAACAAAACGGAAAAACATTCCACCATCGGTTCGGGTGGTGGAATGAAAACAAAATGGAGAGAGAAAAAATCAGCAGAAAAAGAAGAGGGATTGCAGTTCTGACATTGGCGGCGCTTTTTTTCTGGTATCTGCCGCAGATTCAGGTAAGCCGGCAGATTCGAAAAGAACAGGAAGAAGCGGTGGAGATGTATGTCAGAGAAGAAAAAGAAGAGAACAAAGAGGAAAACGAAAAAAGCGAAGAAGTGCAGGAGCAGGAACCGGGCAGTACAGATCAAAATCTGTTTCGGACAATTGATTTTACAGGACTTCGATCAAAAAATAGAGAAATCTGCGCGTGGCTCTGGATTCCGGCTGCGCCTTAGATGTTCCGGTTGCGCACGGGCAGGATAACGCATATTATCTGACACACGATGCGTTTTGCAGGGAGCGGATTTACGGCAGTATTTTTTCACCGTGTGATACAACGGAGGATTTTTCTGAACGTCACACGATTTTATATGGGCATAATATGCGGGATGGAACGATGTTCGGAGGATTGAAAAAGTATCGTGAGGCGTCGTGGGAACAGGAATTTCCGTATCTGTACCTGTATTTGCCGGGTGAAGCATGGCAGTGCCGTATTTGGAGTGTGGAGGAGACGGATGCCAAAAGTGATGTTTACCGGCTGGGAGCATGGAGCGATGCGGACTGGAATGCATGGTACAGGAAAGAAAAGAAAACAGCATTATCTTTGGCAGCGGTGAGGAAAAGGAAGTTCAAAAGATACTTACCCTTTCCACCTGCATTGGTGACGGCAGCAGTTCACAGAGACTGGCTGTACATGCGGCGGTGGAGATGATTTTTGCAACAAAATCTGGAAGGGAAGAGGGTTCTGTGCTAGAATAAGACAGAATCAAAAGACTTATGATACAGAGCAGGAAAAAGGATGGCGATAAGACATGAAAGAACTGTACACGGCAGCAGGAATTTTTGTGGTTCTGATACTGCTGGGAGTTTGGATGGTACAGAATAACAGAAATGAACAGGAAAAGAAGCTGGTACAACTGCGGAAGAAATGGGGAAAAAAGCAGGAGAAACGGACGGCACGGGAAAAGAAAGAAAAACTGGAAGCGTGTCTGAGACGAAAAGCAGGGGAAAACTTCTGCGTGGACGCGATTACCTGGAATGACCTGGATCTCGATGCGGTTTTTGACACAGTCGACCACACAGTGTCGGTGTGCGGGGAAGAATATCTGTACACGGCGCTTCGGATGCCGGTCACAACAACAGAAATCAGGGAAGAGCGGGAACGGCTGATGAAGCTTTTTGCAGAGAACCAAAAAGCCAGAGAAGCAGTGCAGAAAGCACTTCTTTTGATGGGAAAAGAAAAGATGAATCCGCCGACAGAAGAAATAGCCGTACTGATGGAGGCGGAGCCGGGAGAGAAGGGGAAATATCTTCTGATGGCCGGTATTGCTGTGCTTGGAATTGGACTGCTGTTTGTACTGCCTCCGCTGGGTGTGGCTGTTCTGTTTGCTTCTATGGTCGGCAACGGACTGATGCATGGAAGGGAGAGCAAAAAGCTGGAGAGTGCATTAAAAGCGTTTGGCTGTATCCTGCGGCTGCAGCGGACAGCCAGGGAACTTGGAAAAGAAAAAATTTCCGGACTGGAAATGTATCAGAAGCGTCTGGAAGAACAGGAAAAACAACTCCGTCCGATTACAAGAAAATGCAGAACACTTGTGAATACGAAAGAATCGCAGGGCGGTGCAGCAAACATGATTTTTGCATACTTTCATACGTTCTTTCTGCTGGATCTGATCGAGTATTCTTCGGTTGTTTCCGGAGTGAAATCGTATGAAAAAGCGATTCTGCAGATGGCAGAGGATCTTGGACTCCTGGACTTTGCACTGTCTGCAGCATCGTACCGGGAGAGCCTTTCGTATTACTGCCGGCCGGAATTCCTGGATGAGAAAAAGGCGGGCTGTCGGATCGATGTGGAGGAGCTTTATCATCCGCTTCTGACACATCCGGTGGCAAACAGTCTGTATGCGGAGGGCGGAATTCTGCTGACCGGCTCGAATGCGTCGGGAAAATCCACATTTATGAAAAACATGGCAGTGAATGCGATTCTGGCACAGGCACTGAACACGAGTCTTTCGAAGCGGTACCGCGGTGTTGTGTGCCGGATCATGACATCCATGGCACTCCGCGATAATCTGGCACAGGGAGAGAGTTACTTTGTTGTGGAAGTAAAATCTTTAAAACGGATTCTGGAGGCAAGCCGTGAAAAAACACCGCTTCTGTGCGTCATTGATGAGGTGCTGCGGGGAACAAACACGACGGAGCGGATTGCAGCGTCAGAGAGTGTGCTTGCTGCCCTGCGCTGTGCAAATGTGCTCTGTCTTGCAGCAACACATGATACTGAACTGACGTATCTGCTGGAAGATCTCTACACTAATTATCATTTTGAAGAGCAGATTACCGCGCAGAGTATTTCCTTCCCGTATCGCCTGGAACAGGGGCCGGCAAGAGGAAAGAATGCGATTGCGCTGCTTGGAAATATGGGAATTGATGAAAAAATTGTAAAACAGGCAGAAAGAAGAGCTGCGGAGTTTGAAACAACAGGAAGCTGGGAAAAGAATAAGTTTCTGAGATAGAAAAACAGCTGGGAAAAATTGATCTTTTTTGAAAAAATATGCGAAAATGGTTCAGCATTTTTTCATTGTGTGTTATGATAAAATAGATCGCGTGATCCGGCAGAAAAACCGCCGGATCTGTTAAGGAGAAAAACATGAGCAGGACAGGCTTGGAAGATGCATATATTATGCGCGGCAGCAAGAAACTCCGCATGGGATATACGACGGGTTCCTGCGCTGCAGCGGCAGCGCGGGGAGCGGCGTTTATGCTGCTTTCCGGGAAAGAAATACAGGAAGTGAAAATCCATACGCCAAAGGGCATTGTTCTGAATCTGGAATTGCTGGATATCCGGAGAAGTGCCGAAAAAGTAAGCTGTGCCGTCCGAAAAGACGGCGGGGATGATCCGGATGTGACAGATAAAGCATTGATTTACGCGGAAGTGACGTTTGGAACAGAAGAGGGAATTGTAATCGATGGAGGATTCGGCGTCGGGCGTGTGACAAAGCGGGGCTGGATCAGCCGGTCGGAAACGCGGCGATCAACCATGTACCGCGCCAGATGATCCGCGAGAATGTGGAGGAGATTCAGAAAAAACTCGATGATTTCCGCGCACTGCAGGTTATCATCTCCGTACCGGAAGGGGAAGAACTGGCAAAGCATACATTCAATCCGAGACTTGGCATCACCGGCGGCATTTCAATCCTTGGAACGAGCGGGATTGTAGTGCCGATGAGCGAGGAGGCGCTGATTTCCACGATCCGCGTCGAGATGGAAATGCGGAAAGCACAGGGTGACCGCGTCCTTCTGGTGACACCGGGAAATTACGGACAGGACTTCTTAAAAACGTATCCGTGGGTCCGTGCAGACCATTCCGTTAAGTGCAGTAATTACGTCGGAAAAACACTGGAATTTGCAGCTGAGCTCGGCTTTGACGCCATCCTTTTTGTGGCACATCTTGGAAAATTTGTCAAGGTGTCCGGCGGAATTATGAATACCCATTCCCACGAGGCAGACTGCCGTGCGGAGCTTCTTACGGCGCAGGCGGTGCGTGCAGGGGCGGATCTTGCACTGGCAAAAAAACTGCTGGAGACCGGAACGACGGAAGAAGCGGTGCAGATTTTAAAGGAAGCAGGATGCCTGAAAGAGACCATGGAAAAAGTGACAGAAAAAATTGCTTTTTACATGAATTACCATATTGAGGGCAGAGTGCAGACGGAGGCGATTGTTTTTTCAAGCAATGAGGGCCTGCTCGGGGAAACCCCGGGAGCGGGAGAACTTCTGGAGCGCCTGCGGGAGCAGGAAGAAAAAGAAAACAGAAAAGAGTAAAAACAAAATGACAGGAATTTTATTTGGAACAGGAATCGGACCGGGAGACCCGGAGCTTATGACGTTAAAGGCCGTCCGTCTGATCCGGGAAATGATACGATTGCAGTACCAGGAGAGAAACCGGAAGAGAGCATTGCCTACCAGATTGCTGTTCAGGCAGTGCCGGAACTGGCAGAAAAAGAGCTCGTTGCTATTCCAATGCCGATGACAAAGAATGCCAAAGAACTGGAGGAAAATCACCGGCGCGGTGCAGAAAAAATAGAGGAGCTGCTGGATGCAGGAAAAAACGTAGTATTTCTGACACTCGGAGATCCAACCGTGTATTCTACCTACCTTTATGTACACAGACGGTACTGGAAGACGGTTACGATGCGAGAATTGTAAGCGGTGTTACATCGTTCTGCGCGGCAGCAGCATCTCTTTCCGAGGGACTGGTGGAAAATTCCGAAGAACTGCATGTGATTCCGGCGTCTTATCAGATTGAAGATGCACTGGAACTTTCAGGAACAAAGGTTCTGATGAAAGCGGGTAAAAAGATGCCGGCTGTGAAACAGTTCCTGAAGGAAAAGAACTGCCGGGCGGTGATGGTAGAAAACTGCGGCATGGATACGGAACAGAAGTATTTCAGCGCGGAAGAAATCCCAGACCAGGCAAGTTACTATTCACTGATTATTGTAAAAGAAAAGAGGAAAAAATAGATGGTACATTTTATTGGAGCGGGCCCTGGAGCCCCGGATCTGATTACGGTAAGAGGACAGAAGCTGCTTGGTGAGGCGGACATTATCATTTATGCAGGTTCTCTTGTCAATCCGGCACTGCTGGATCTGAAAAAAGAGGGCTGTGTGGTATATAACAGTGCAACCATGACGCTGGAGCAGGTGATTGATGTTATGAAAGAGGCCGAAAGCAAAGGCCAGACTGTGGCAAGACTCCACACGGGAGATCCGTGCCTGTACGGTGCAATCCGCGAACAGATTGATGCGCTCGATGCCCTTGGAATCGCTCACGATGACTGTCCGGGTGTCAGCTCTTTCTGCGGAGCGGCTGCTGCCCTTGAAATGGAATATACGCTGCCGGATATCTCCCAGAGTGTTGTCATCACCAGAATGGCCGGAAGAACACCGGTTCCGGAGCGGGAGAGCATTGCGTCTTTTGCGGCACATCAGGCAACGATGGTTGTATTCTTAAGCACGGGACTCTTAGAGGAACTTTCCCGTGAGCTGATTGCAGGCGGCTATACGGCAGATACTCCGGCAGCGATCGTTTACAAAGCAACCTGGCCGGAGGAGAAGACGTTCGTCTGCACCGTTGGAACACTTGCCGAGACGGCGAAAAAGAACCAGATCACCAAGACAGCGCTGATGATCATCGGAAATGCCGTTTCCCAGGGAAATTACCGCAGAAGTGATCTGTACAATCCGGCGTTTACCACCGAATTCCGAGAGGCAGAAAAATAAGATGAAAATAGCCATAGCAAGTTTTACAAGAAACGGATGCGTCTGGAATCAAAAACTCTGTGCGGCACTGAAAAAACACAGCTGTGAAGGATATGCACTGGAAAAGTACGGGAAAGAAGCGGGAATTCCTGCGATTGCACCGTCGCTTCCTGCATGGACAGAGCGCATGTTTCAGAAAATGGATGCGATTTTGTTTATCGGAGCGTGCGGGATTGCGGTGCGCAGTATTGCACCGTACGTGAAAAGTAAAAAGACAGATCCGGCGGTTCTGTGTATGGATGAACAGGGAAAGTTTGTGATTTCATTACTTTCCGGCCATATCGGCGGGGCAAACGAGCTGACGGAAGAAGTTGCAGCTGTAACGGGTGCGGTTCCGGTCATTACAACGGCAACGGATGTCAATCACAAGTTTGCGGTCGATGTCTTTGCTGTAAAAAATCATTGTGAAATTTGTGAGATGGAGCTGGCAAAAGAGACAGCGGCGCTTCTGGTGGACGGAAAAACGGTTGGATTCTGCAGCCGTTTTCCGGTGGAGGGAACAAAACCGGAGGAACTGATCCCGGAAGAGGCGGCAAAACCGTCGATGGGAATCTGCATTACCACATCGGAAGAGGATTCGCCATATGAGAGAACACTTCACCTGATCCCGAAGGTGATCACCGTCGGCATCGGCTGTAAGAAGAATACACCGGCCGGCCGGATTGAAGAAAAGGTTCTTGCGGCACTTGCGGCGGCCGGGATTTCTCCAAAAGCAGTTCGACAGGCGGCAAGTATTGATCTGAAAGCGCAGGAGCCGGGAATTCTGCAGCTGGTGGAAAAGTATGGCTGGCAGTACCGGACCTTTTCTGCAGAAGAACTGGAAACGGCGGAGGGGGAATTTACGCCGTCTCCGTTTGTGAAGAAGATTACAGGAATTGACAATGTCTGTGAGCGCAGCGCAGTTCTTGCCGGCGGCAGACTGATAAAGAAAAAAAAGGCAGCGGACGGTGTAACAGTTGCACTGGCTGCGGCGGACTGGAGGGCAGTATTTTGAGTACAATTTTTGTCGTGGGCATCGGCCCCGGAGCATATGAAAAAATGACGATCGAGGCGGCGGATGCGCTGCGGAACTGCGATGTGATCATCGGCTATACCGTCTATGTGGATCTGGTAAAAGAACATTTTGCAGGAAAAGAATTTCTGACGACGCCGATGCGGAAAGAGGTGGAGCGCTGCGTCTGGCATTTGAAACTGCGCAGAGGGAAAACAGGTTGCTATGATCTGCAGCGGAGATGCCGGCGTTTACGGTATGGCAGGTCTGATGTATGAGCTTTCGGAAGAATGGCCTGATATTGAAATTAAGGTAATTCCAGGCGTGACCGCCGCAACGGGAGGCGCTGCCGTTCTTGGTGCACCGTTGATCCACGACTTCGCCTGATCAGCCTGAGCGATCTTCTGACACCGTGGAGAAAATTGAAAAACGTCTTCTGCTGGCATCGGAAGCGGATTTTGTCATCTGTCTTTATAACCCGGGAAGCCATAAGAGAGCGGATTATCTGGAAAAAGCGTGTGATCTGATGCTTCGTTACAAAGCGCCGGAAACCGTCTGCGGAATCGTAAGCCAGATCGGAAGAGACGGGGAGACGAGCCGGACCATGACGCTTGCAGAACTTCGCAATACAAAAGTGGATATGTTTACGACGGTATTTATCGGAAACAGTCAGACAAAGGAAATCCGGGATCACATGGTAACGCCGAGGGGATATCGCTATGAATAAAGTAATCGTCTTTGCCGGAACGACGGAAGGCCGGGAAATCTGCAGTTTTCTGAAGAAATATGAGATTGCATCCCTTGCCTGTACGGCGACAGAATACGGCAAGTGCCGGATCGAGGAGGGCGGTGCCCTGACGGTTCGAAGCGGAAGACTGACAGAAGAAGAGATGGAACAGCTTTTTGGCGAAGAACAGCCGGAAATGGTTATCGATGCAACCCATCCGTATGCCGATCTTGTGTCGGAAAATATCCGGTCTGCATGTGAAAAAGCAGGAAAAACGTATCTTCGGCTGCTGCGGCCGTCGCTTGCGGCAGATCCATCCTGCGTCATGGTCGATACGACAGAAGAAGCGGTATCGTATCTGGCGGGCACAGAGGGAAAGATTCTGGTGACAACAGGAAGCAAGGAACTCGCAAAATTTGCAGAGCTTCCGGATTATAAAAACCGTGTGTATGCCCGGGTGCTGCCGTTGCCAGGCGTAATTGCATCCTGCGCGGAACTTGGATTTGATGCCGCACATACCATAGGCATGCAGGGACCGTTTTCTATGGACATGAACGTTGCAATGCTGCAGTCGTTCCATGCCGAATGGATGGTAACGAAGGAATCCGGAAGAAACGGCGGCTTTGAAGAAAAAATTGAGGCAGCAAAAAAGGCCGGTGTCCGTGTCGTTCTGATCGGCCGTCCGAAAGAGGAAGAAGGACTCTCGGAGGACGAGGTCAAGCGGTATCTCGTTGAAAAATTTGATCTGTCCGTGAAACGGGACGTCGTGATCGCCGGAATCGGACCTGGTGCAGAAGCACAGATGACGCTGGCGCTCGTAGACGCGTGTGAGCAGGCGGATGTGCTGATCGGTGCGGGACGCATGACAAAAGCAGTAGAAAAATATCAGAAGCCAATGCTTGCAGAATACAGCCCGGAAAAGATTTACGAGTATCTGAAGGCGCACCCGGAATATGAAAAGATTGTTCTTCTGCAGTCGGGTGATGTCGGCTTTTACAGCGGAGCAAAGAAACTTCAGGCCGTCCTTGCGGAAGATGCGGATTTTTCTGTCCGTGTAGAGCCGGGAATTTCTTCGCTGGTTTATTTCTGTGCCAAAATCGGAGTGTCCTGGGAGGATGCAGCATTTGTGAGCCTGCACGGACAGCACTGCAACTTCTGGAGACGGTCCGCCGAAACCGGAAAACTCTGGCGATCGCCGGCGGAAAGGGCAGTGTCAGGGAAATCTGCCAGACGTTAAGTTCGTACGGCTGGGAGCAGATTGTGCTGCATGTGGGAACGGATCTGTCGTATCCGGAAGAACAGATTGTGACAGGAACCCCATTCGAACTTGCTAAAATGGAGTTTGCTCCGCTTGCGGTTCTTCTGTTTGAAAACCCGAATCCGGAACCAGAGTTTACAGCCGGCATGGCAGATGAAGTATTTCTGCGTGACAAAGTACCGATGACCAAGCGGGAAGTGCGCAATGCGTCTCTTTCTCATCTGCAGCTTTCTTTGAATTCTGTTGTCTATGATATTGGATCGGGCACAGGTTCTGTTTCGATTGAGATGGCGCTTCGTGCAGCACAGGGAAAGGTATATGCGATAGAAAAAAATCCGGCAGCCGTTGCACTTCTGCAGGAAAATAAAAAGAAATTTGCAGTGGATCATCTGGAAATTATTGAGGGAACTGCACCGGAAGCACTCGAAGCACTCCCGGTTCCGACGCATGCATTTATCGGCGGGTCTGCCGGAAACTTAAAAGAGATTCTGGAACTGCTCCTGCGGAAGAATCCGAACATCCGTGTGGTATTAAATACAGTAACCGTGGAAACATTAGCGGAGGCAGCATCGTGTTTCAAAAAACTTGCGTTTGAAGAGCCGGAAATCGTCTGCCTGCAGGCTTCCAATGCGAAAAAGGCCGGAAGAAGCCATCTGATGATTGCCCAGAATCCGGTTTATATCTTTACAGCCCAGGGAGGTGCCAAAGAATGAAAGCACCAAGAATCATGCTGGCAGCAGGAAGGAGCGGAAGCGGGAAAACGATGATCACCTGCGGACTGCTCCGTGCACTGCAGCAGATGGGAAAGCAGCCCGCAGCGTTTAAATGCGGCCCGGATTATATCGATCCGATGTTTCACGAACAGGTAATCGGCGCCCCGTCGTGTAATCTGGATCCGTTTTTCACAGAGGAAGAAACAACACAGTATCTGTTCTGCAAACATGCAGCGGGTCATGACATTTCCGTATTGGAAGGCGTTATGGGGTATTACGACGGTCTTGGCGGAATTTCTACCAAAGGCAGCGCCTACGATCTCGCCGGTATGACAAAAACGCCGGTTCTTCTGGTTGTCGATGCCAAAGGCATGAGCGTTTCAGCGCTTGCCTTTATCAAGGGATACCTGCAGTACAAAGAGGACAGCCGGATCGCCGGTGTAATCTTTAACCGGATGTCAGAGATGCTGTACCGGGAGATCGCGCCGATGGCGGAAAAAGAACTTGGCATTTTCTGTGTCGGCTTTGTGCCGGAACTGAAGGAATGCCACTTAGAAAGCCGCCACCTCGGCCTTGTGATGCCGGATGAGGTGGAAAATCTGCAGGAGCAGGTCAATCTGCTTGCAGAAACACTGCAGAAGACACTGGATTTTGAAAAAATTCTTGCGATTGCAGAAGGGGCAGAAGAGCTCTCGGGAAAAATGCCGGAAGTCCTGCGTAAGGTGACAGAAAGCGAAGCAGCCGCCAAGGTGCGTGCTGCGAAGCCGATTCTTGCCGTTGCAAAGGATGAAGCATTTTGTTTCTTTTATCGGGATAATCTGGAGCTTCTCGCGTCACTTGGAGCCAAAATCGAATATTTTTCGCCGCTTTCCGATGCGGAGCCGCCAAAGAATACAGACGGATTTCTGTTCTGCGGCGGCTACCCGGAGCTGCACGCAGAAGAGCTTTCGGAAAACCAGACCATGAGAACGAAGATCCGCGATAACATCCGTCAGGGAATGCCGGTTCTTGCAGAATGCGGCGGTTATATGTACCTGTCAGAATCCATGGAGGATATGGATGGAAATGTGTATCCTATGGTACAGGCTGTTCCGGGAAATGTTTACCGGACAAAAAAGCTGGGAAGATTCGGCTATATCACCCTCACGCCAAACACGAAAGATACCTTTCGGAACGGCGGAAATCCGGTGCGCGGCCATGAGTTCCATTACTTTGACAGCACAGACTGCGGAAGTGCATGGCATGCGGCAAAACCGCTGCGGAAGCGGAACTGGGAATGCATTCATGCGACAAAACGGATGATGGCGGGATTCCCGCATCTTTACTATATGGCAAGTCCGCACCTCGCACTGGAATTTCTGGAGCAGTGTGTCTCTTACCGGAAAGAACAGGAGAAAACAAGATGAAAACAGCATTAGCAGCCCTGATTGTGGGCTATGGATTGGACCTGCTGCTTGGAGATCCCTCCTTTTTGTACCATCGATCCGTGTGATCGGAAATCTCATTGCCCTGCTGGAAAAATGGCTGCGGAAGGTATTTCCGAAAACGCCAAATGGAGAGCTTGCCGGAGGAGTTTTTCTCGTGATCCTCGTCTGTCTGGCGGGATACGGTGTTCCGGCACTGCTGCTCTTTGCGGCATTTGAAATTCATCCGGTCATCGGCTTCCTTCTGGATGTTCTCTGGTGCTGGCAGATTCCGGCAACGAAATGCCTGAAAGATGAGAGCATGAAGGTCTATCAGAAATTAAAAGAAAACGATCTTCCGGGGGCGCGCTATGCGGTTTCCATGATCGTAGGACGTGATACGGAAAATCTTTCGGAAACAGGAGTGACGAAAGCTGCCGTGGAAACGATCGCGGAGAATACGTCGGACGGTGTCATTGCACCGCTCCTCTTTCTTGCCCTCGGCGGACCGGCATTGGGCTTTCTGTATAAGTCCATCAATACCATGGATTCCATGGTGGGATACAAAAATGACAAATATCTGTATTTTGGACGGTGTGCGGCAAAACTGGACGATGTCGTCAATTACATACCGGCGAGAATCAGCGCATGGCTGATGATTCTTGCGTCTGCATGCGAGCGCATGAACTGGAAAAATGCAGAAAAAATTTACAAACGCGACCGTTACTGCCACGCCAGCCCAAATTCTGCGCAGACAGAAGCAGTTATGGCAGGGGCGCTGGAAGTACAGCTTGCCGGAGATGCCGTGTATTTCGGCAAAGTCGTAAAGAAACCAACGATCGGCGATGACATCCGCCCGGTCGAGGCGGAAGATATCAAAAGAGCAAATCATCTGATGTATCTGACCTCGTTCCTCGGACTGGTGTTCTTTGCGGGAATCCGCGCGCTCTTTTTATTTCTGTAAAAAGAGAAGATAGAAACACAACGGAAAAGAGAAAGGAAGGCATATGGTATGAGACAAAATCCACATGGAGGAGACATTTACACGAAAAAATGCAGAGTCGATTTTTCTGTGAATGTCAATCCTCTTGGAGCTCCGGAAAGTGTGAAAGAGGCGGTGAGAAAGAGCGCGGAATCGGTGGAACAGTATCCTGACGCACTGTGCCGGGACCTGACCCGGGCACTGTCGGAAAAGGAGCAGCTTCCAGAAGAAAATATCCTGTTTGCAAACGGCGCCGCGGAGCTTATTTTTGCCCTGACACAGGCTCTCCGCCCGAAAAAAGCGCTGATTGCAGCGCCGGGATTTGCAGAGTATGAAGCAGCGCTTTCAGCGGCAGGGTGTTTTATCCGTATGTATCTGCTGCAAAAGGAAAAAGGCTTTCTTTTACAGGACGATTTCTGCGATGATCTGACCGACGATCTGGATCTTGTTTTTTTATGTAATCCAAATAATCCAACCGGCCTTACGATTCCGCAGGAACTTCTTTTAAAGATCCTGGATAACTGCCGGGAGCGTAACATCTATCTGGTGCTGGATGAGTGTTTCATAGAATTTCTGCCGGAGCCGGAAAAAGTGACGATGCAGGGAAAACTGGACGAATATCCGAATCTGCTGATTCTGCGTGCGTTCACAAAGATTTACGCAATGCCGGGCCTGCGTCTTGGCTATCTGCTCTGCAGCGACGAGGATCTGCTGGATCGGATCAGCCGCAGCATGCAGTCGTGGAATGTTTCGATTCCGGCGCAGATGGCAGGCCTTGCCGCCTGAACGAGGATGCTTACGTCAAAGAAGCACGGGAACTGATCGGAAAAGAACGCGCCTGGATGAAAGCAGAACTGGAAAAAGCAGGTCTTACCGTATGGGATTCCTGTGCAAATTATTTGTTCTTTGAGGGACCGAAAGGACTTGCCGCACGGCTGGAAAAAGGTGGCATTCTGATCCGCGACTGTTCCAACTACTCGGGCCTTGCCGACGGATATTACCGTGCAGCCGTACGCACACATGAAGAAAACCAGATTCTGACAGAAGCCGTTTCACAGATTCTGCAGTGGTTTTAGGAGGAAAAACGATGGCGAAAGTAATTATGATACAGGGAACGATGTCAAATGCGGGAAAGAGTCTGCTTGCGGCGGGCTTATGCCGGATTTTCCATCAGGACGGATACCGTGTGGCGCCGTTCAAATCACAGAATATGGCGCTGAATTCGTTTATTACGAGAGAAGGCCTTGAGATGGGACGTGCACAGGTCATGCAGGCGGAAGCGGCCGGGATCGAACCGTCCGTTTTGATGAACCCGATTCTGTTAAAGCCGACGAATGACACCGGTTCGCAGGTGATTGTAAACGGTGAGGTACTGGGAAACATGAGTGCGCGGGAATATTTTTCCCACAAAAAAGAGCTGATCCCGGACATCATGAAAGCGTACCATGCACTGGAAGAACAGTATGATATCATTGTGATCGAGGGAGCGGAAGTCCGGCGGAGATCAACCTGAAAGCCGATGATATCGTCAATATGGGAATGGCAAAGCTTGTGGATGCACCGGTGCTCCTCGTCGGAGATATTGACCGCGGCGGCGTTTTTGCTCAGCTTTACGGTACCGTAGAGCTTTTAGAGCCGGATGAGCGCGACCGCATCAAGGGTCTGATAATCAACAAATTCCGCGGGGACAAAACCATCCTGGACCCGGGCGTTGTGATGCTGGAAGAAAAAACACACATCCCGGTGGTCGGCGTGGCGCCGTATCTCCACATCGAAGTGGAAGACGAGGACAGTCTGACCGAGCGATTCACCAGAAAAGAGGAGATCGGTCTCATTGACCTTGCGGTCATCCGTCTTCCGCGTATTTCAAACTTCACCGATTTCAACCCGTTCGAGCGGATCGAAGGCGTATCACTCCGCTACGTAAGCTCTGTCTCCGAACTGAAAAATCCGGATATGATTCTGCTTCCGGGAACGAAAAACACGATGGAGGATCTGCTCTGGATGCGTCAGAATGGTCTGGAAGCGGCCGTACTGAAGGCGGCTGCGGCCGGAAAAGTAATTTTCGGTGTCTGCGGCGGCTTCCAGATGCTCGGAGATACGCTGAGCGATCCGCTGCATGTCGAAGCCGGCGGAACGATCAAAGGAATGGGACTCCTGCCGATGGATACTGTATTTGCCGGTGAGAAGACGAGAACCCGCGCGGAGGGCGCTTTTGGAAAAACAGAAGGCGTTCTTGCCGGGATCGAGGGAACCCGGATTGAGGGCTATGAAATCCATATGGGAGAAACGGTGCGGAAAGAAGAAACAGAAGCATTCACGTTCATCGATGATCAGAACCGTGCTGATTCGGATAAGCTGGACGGTGCACAGAAAGGAAATGTGTACGGTACGTATGTGCATGGCATTTTCGACAAAGAAGAAGTTGCCGAGCGGATCGTGGAAGCACTTGCAAAGAATAAGGGAATTGCCATGGAGCAGATTCACGGTGTCGATTACCAGACATTCAAAGAGACACAGTACGATATTCTCGCAGATGCGCTGCGCGAGCATCTCGACATGAAGAAGATTTATCAAATTCTGGAAGAAGGGGCATAAAGATGAAGATAGAACTGGAGCAGGTAAGCCCGCACGAGATTGAAAAGAGAAGCTTTGAAATTATCACGGAAGAATTAAACGGAAGAACGTTTCCAGAGGATCAGGAACTGGTTGTAAAGCGGTGTATCCACACAAGTGCGGATTTTGATTATGCGGATAATCTCTGCTTTTCGGAGCATGCGGTGGCAAAAGGCATCGAGCGATCCGGGAGGGAGCCTGCATTGTGACGGATACGCAGATGGCAAGATCCGGCATCAACAAAAAGGTGCTTGCGCGCCACGGCGGTGAAGCGCTCTGCTTTATGTCAGACGAAGATGTTGCGGCAAGAGCAAAAGAAACCGGAAGCACCCGCGCGGCAGCCTGCATGGAAAAAGCGGCGGAGCTGGATAAAAAGCTGATTATTGCGGTTGGAAATGCGCCGACGGCACTGGTCCGCCTCTATGAACTGATCGGGGAAGGAAAAATAAAACCGGCGCTGATCATCGGAGTTCCGGTCGGCTTTGTCAATGTGGTACAGTCCAAAGAACTGATTATGCAGACCAATATCCCGTATATCGTGGCACGCGGACGAAAAGGCGGCAGCAATATCGCGGCGTGCATCTGCAACGCACTCCTGTATATGATGGATCAGGACCGCGGATATTAAAAATAGATGAAAAAACGGAAAGCAGAAGTCTTGACAGATTTCGAATCACCGTTTATACTATGGAACATGGAAAAAGGCTTGGAAGGGAACAAGTAGACGTACAAAAACGCGGACAGAAAGCAGCCGGCAGATGAGAGGCGCATGCAGGTTCTGTACGATTCGAATACATCCCGGAGTTGCGCACCGAATAAAACGGGCGGCAGAAGAACGAACTATGATGCACGTTTTTAGTAGGCTGCGACGTAAGAGACGAACGTTACAGCGTCAGGGTATTCAGAGGTTTTGGATACCGACAAAGGCAGCTGCCGTGAGACAGCTGTGAAGTAAGGTGGTAACACGGGAGATACGGGCTCTCGTCCTTTGAATCGGAAAGGACGGGAGTCTTTTTGTATAAAAAACTTTGGTCCCAGACGGTAACACATACCCGAAAGTCAACCGAAAAAAGGAGAAAAACAAAATGCAGATTTATGACGAACTGATCGCCAGAGGCCTTCTGGCACAGGTAACCGACGAAGATGAAATCAGAGACTGGTAAACAATGGAAAAGCAACGTTCTATATCGGATTCGACTGCACCGCAGACAGTCTGACCGCAGGTCACTTCATGGCACTGACCCTGATGAAACGGATGCAGATGGCAGGAAACAAACCGATCGCCCTGATCGGCGGCGGCACCACCATGATCGGTGACCCGTCCGGAAGAACCGATATGAGAAAAATGCTGACCCGCGAGGAGATCGACCACAACGCAGAGTGCTTCAAACGTCAGATGGAGCGTTTCATCAAGTTTGGCGAGGAAAAAGCTATGATGCTCAACAACGCAGACTGGCTGCTGAACCTGAACTATGTAGAACTGCTCCGTGAGGTAGGTGCATGCTTCAGCGTCAACAACATGCTCCGTGCAGAGTGCTACAAACAGCGTATGGAAAAAGGTCTTTCCTTCCTGGAGTTCAACTATATGATTATGCAGAGCTACGACTTCTATCACATGTTCCAGAAATACGGCTGCAATATGCAGTTCGGCGGCGATGACCAGTGGTCCAACATGCTGGGAGGAACCGAACTGATCCGCCGTAAACTTGGAAAAGATGCCTATGCAATGACCATCACCCTTCTGACCGACTCTCAGGGCAAGAAGATGGGTAAAACCGCAGGAAACGCTGTATGGCTTGACCCGAACAAGACCAGCCCGTTCGATTTCTACCAGTACTGGAGAAACGTGGACGATGCCGACGTCTTAAAATGTATCCGTATGCTGACCTTCCTGCCGCTGGAGCAGATCGACGAGATGGATTCCTGGGAAGGAAGCAAGCTGAACGAGGCAAAAGAGATCCTGGCCTATGAGCTGACCTCCATGGTACACGGCGAGGAAGAAGCAAAGAAAGCGCAGGAAGGCGCACGTGCCGTATTCTCTACCGGAAGCTCCGAGCATATGCCGACCAGTGAACTTTCTGCAGAGGATTTCACGGACGATAAAATCGATATCGTAACCCTTCTTGTCAAAGCAGAGCTTGCAAAGACCAGAAACGAAGGACGCCGTGCCGTAGAGCAGGGCGGTGTATCCGTAGACGGTGAGAAAATTACAGATCCGAAATATGCCGTAGAAAAAGCAGCCTTCGGCGAGGACGGTATCGTTCTGAAAAAAGGAAAGAAGAATTTCAAAAAAATTTGCGTTAAATAATTAAGTGTGCTATTATAAAAGAATGGATTCCCGGAAGAAATTCCGGGACACACTGAATTATTTGGAGGACAAACAGTCATGGAAAAATATGGCGTAAACGAATTACGAAAGATGTTTCTTGAGTTCTTCGAGAGCAAAGGACATCTTGCTATGAAGAGTTTTTCGTTGATTCCACACAACGATAAAAGTCTTTTACTGATCAACTCCGGTATGGCTCCGCTGAAACCTTACTTCACAGGCGCAGAGATTCCGCCGAGAAGAAGAGTAACAACATGCCAGAAATGTATCCGTACCGGCGATATTGAAAATGTAGGAAAAACAGCCCGTCACGGCACCTTCTTTGAGATGCTCGGAAACTTTTCCTTCGGTGATTATTTCAAACACGAAGCAATCGCATGGTCCTGGGAGTTTTTAACACAGGTAGTAGGGCTCGATCCGAATCGTCTGTACCCATCCATCTATCAGGACGATGATGAAGCATTTGATATCTGGAACAAAGAGATCGGCATCCCGGCAGACCGTATTTTCCGTTTTGGAAAAGAGGACAACTTCTGGGAGCATGGCGCAGGTCCGTGCGGTCCGTGTTCTGAGATTTATTATGACCGCGGAGAAAAATACGGCTGCGGCAAACCGGGATGTACCGTTGGCTGCGAGTGTGACCGTTACATGGAAGTATGGAACAACGTATTCAGCCAGTTCAACAACGACGGCGAGGGCCACTACACCGACCTGATCCAGAAGAACATTGATACCGGTATGGGACTTGAGCGTCTGGCCGTTGTCGTACAGGATGTAGATTCCATCTTCGATGTCGACACCATTCAGGCACTCCGCAACAAAGTATGCGAAATCTCCGGAAAAGAGTATGATAAAGATCATGAGACCGATGTTTCCATCCGCCTTATCACAGACCATATCCGTTCCGCAACATTCATGATTTCCGATGGAATCATGCCGACCAACGAAGGAAGAGGCTACGTACTGCGTCGTCTGATCCGCCGTGCAGCACGTCATGGCCGTCTGCTTGGCATTGACGGACTGTTCCTTGCCCGCCTTTCCGCAAGCGTAATCGAAGGCTCCAAAGACGGATATCCGGAACTTGAAGAGAAAAAAGATTTCATCTTCAACGTTCTGAACAACGAGGAGACCCAGTTCAACAAAACCATCGACCAGGGACTTCATATCCTCTCCGAGCTCGAAGAAAAAATGCAGAGCGAAGGCAAAAAAGTTCTGGACGGACAGGATGCATTCAAACTGTACGATACCTACGGATTCCCGCTGGATCTGACCAAAGAGATCCTCGAGGAGAAGGGCTACGGCATCGACGAGGACGGTTTCCATGCAGCAATGGAAGAGCAGAGAGAGCGTGCAAGATCGAGCCGTGAAGTAACAAACTACATGGGTGCTGATGCAACCGTTTACGATGAGATCGACCCGTCCGTAACAACTGAGTTTACCGGATACGATCATCTGGAGGATACCTCCAAAGTAACCGTTCTGACGACAGAGACTGAGATTGCAGAATCTCTGATGGAAGGCAGAAGGGAACCATTTTCGTAGAGAAAACTCCGTTCTACGCTACCATGGGCGGTCAGGAAGGCGACTGCGGTATCATCAAAGGAGCAAATGGTGTATTCGAAGTAGAAGATACCATCAAACTCCGCGGCGGAAAATACGGCCACGTCGGTGTCATGAAATCCGGTATGATTTCAAACGGCGAGGAAGTTACACTTCAGGTCAACGAAGAGGCAAGAAAAAATATCGAGAAGAACCACAGCGCAACACACCTTCTGCAGAAGGCATTAAAGACTGTTCTCGGTGCACACGTAGAGCAGAAAGGTTCTCTCGTAACCCCGACCAGACTCCGTTTCGACTTTGCCCACTTCCAGGCTATGACACCGGAAGAACTGGAAAAAGTTGAGAATCTGGTAAATGAAAAGATTCAGGAGCAGATCCCGGTTGTAACCGACATCATGGATACTGAGGAAGCAAAGAAATCCGGCGCGATGGCTCTGTTCGGTGAGAAATACGGCGACAAAGTACGTGTCGTTTCCATGGGAGACTTCTCCAAAGAGCTCTGCGGTGGTACCCATGTAAAGAATACCGCTGAAATCGGACTGTTCAAACTTGTTTCTGAGGCAGGCGTTGCAGCAGGTGTCCGCAGAATCGAAGCTCTGACCGGACCGTCTGTTACTGCATACTATAAAGCACAGGAAGAGAAAATACATGAGGCAGCAGCTCTCTTAAAGACAACACCGGCGGATCTCCTCGAGAAGATCGCTCATCTGCAGGCAGAGGCAAAAGCACTCCAGGCAGAGAATGAGTCCTTAAAGAGCAAACTGGCAAAAGAAGCGCTCGGCGATGTTATGGATAAAGTAACCGAAGTCAAAGGTGTAAAACTTCTCGCTGCATCCGTACCGGATGTCGATATGAACGGACTGCGTGACCTTGGCGACCAGCTGAAAGAAAAACTGGGAAGCGGCGTTGTTGTTCTGGCATCTGCAAAGGACGGTAAAGTAAGCCTTCTTGCCATGGTAACCGATGATGCGATGAAGAAAGGTGCACATGCCGGAAAACTGATCAAAGAAGTGGCAGCCGTTGTCGGCGGCGGCGGCGGTGGACGTCCGAACATGGCACAGGCCGGCGGAAAGAATCCGGAGAAGATCGACGAAGCAGTTGCAAAAGCTGCTGAGGTACTGGAAGGCCAGATCGCATAACAATAAGCAGGAAAAACAGCACAAAATCCTGCCGCCTGCAGGGCAGAAAAAGGAGCCAGGCAGGCGGCAGGGAAAAATTTTGCAAAAAAATGAAAAAACTTGTTGACGTACGAGATTTTTCTGGTATAATAAGAACAGTGCAAAAAATACCCATACAGTTGTATTATGCACAATCTACAACTGGAGGGAGGTTAGGTGTGAGACTATGTCAAATGTAATCGTTAAAGAAAACGAAACGTTGGACAGCGCTTTACGCAGATTTAAGCGTAGCTGTGCAAAAGCTGGCATTCAGCAGGAGATTCGTAAAAGAGAGCATTACGAGAAACCAAGTGTTCGTCGTAAAAAGAAATCTGAAGCTGCCAGAAAACGTAAGTATAATTAATGTGCAAAAAATCCCCGGCGATCTGTTTTGCCGGGGATTTTTATACTTGTAACTTAAAGTCGCAGGTTTTGACAAAACAGCAAGGCGGTGACAAATGAGAATTTTGTACAAAATAGCAAACAAGCTGTTTCGTATCGTGAAAAAGATTCTGAAGCTGCTTACCAGCCGTATGGTCATTATCGGTGTTGCACTTCTTCTGGAATTTTGCTGGCTGGCCGGAATTGTGATGCAGCTCAATGAAAAATCTGTCTACATCAACTATGCGGTCACGATCCTTTCCCTGATTGCAGTGCTTTCGATTATCAATAATCCGAAAATGAATCCCGGCTACAAACTGATGTGGGCAGTCTGTATCCTGGCGCTTCCGGTAACCGGAATCTGCCTGTACGGCATTCTCGGCCATTCCAGTGTGGCAAGAAAATTCCGTACACATTACGATACAGTTCTGCTTTCGCAGGGAGGCGTTCTTGGAGAGGAAGAAGAGACGCGTAAAAAGCTCGAGGAAGAAAATATCCTGGCAGCGGGGCAGTCTTCCTATCTGACCAATTATGCGCATTATCCTGTTTATGAAAACACAGAAACAGAGTATTACCCGCTGGGAGATGTATGGTTTGAGCACTTTATTGAGGAACTCAAAAAGGCAGAACACTACATTTTTATGGAATATTTCATCATCAGCGAGGGGTATCTGTGGGATACGGTGCTGGAGATTCTGAAGGAAAAAGCGGCCGCCGGTGTGGATGTGCGGCTGATTTACGATGATTTCGCTGCGTGACGACGCTGCCGTATCAGTATTATAAATCGCTGCAGCAGATGGGCATCAAGTGTGCGGCGTTCAATCAGTTCCGACCGGTGCTGAATGTCATTTTAAATAACCGTGACCACCGGAAAATTGCCGTGATCGACGGTCATACGGCTTTCACGGGCGGCATTAATCTTGCGGACGAATACATTAACCGCAAGGAGCGGTTCGGCCACTGGAAGGATTCCGGAATCTGTCTGCATGGTGAGGCGGTATGGAGTTTTACGGTGATGTTTCTGCAGATGTGGAGCACAATCACCGGTATGGAATGCAATTTCGAATCATACCGGCCGGAGATCTATCACGAGGAAGCGTTTAAAAAAGACGGTTTTGTGCAGCCGTACGGCGATTCCCCGCTGGATGGAGAGACAGTAGGCGAGCATGTTTATCTGAACATTATTTCACAGGCGAAAAAATATCTTTATATTTTTACTCCGTATCTGATTCCGGACAACGAGACGCTGACCGCTCTCTGCATGGCGGCAAAGCGCGGAGTCGATGTGCGGATTGTAACGCCGGGCATCCCGGATAAGAAGATTGTCTATATTCTGACGCAGGCCAATTACGAGATCCTGCTGGAATCCGGCGTTCAGATGTACCAGTATACGCCGGGCTTTATCCATTCCAAGAGCTTTGTCTGTGATGATGAAGTTGCGACGGTCGGAACGATCAACATGGATTACCGGAGCATGTACCTGCATTTTGAGTGCGGTGTCTGGATGTACGGCAGCAGTGCGGTTGCCCAGGTAAAAGAGGATGCGCTGACCACGTTTGAACAGTGTGAGCAGATCAATATGGACTACTGCCGAAAGAAAAATTTTGCAGTCCGTGCACTCCGCGGTGCGCTGAAGTTTCTGGCACCGCTGCTGTAAACGGAACAGACAGCATAGTTCTGCGGTCGTCTGCATAGCCTGTAGGGAAGAAAGAGCAGATGTTTCGGGGGAATATGAAGAGAAGAACACGAAATATCGTCTGGAGCCTGCTGATGATCCTGGCGCTTCTTGCAGCGCCCTTGAAAGTGACTGCGGCAGAGCAGAATGGAGAATCTTCCGACAAGCAGCAGAACGAAACAACGGAACAGAAAACAGAAGAGACGGAGGAGACAGCACCGGAGATGACACCGGACCTTGGGCTGGCTTCGCCGTCTGTTCTTTTGATGGAGGCACAGACCGGAACTGTTCTGTACGAGAAAAATGCGTCGGAACAGCGAAGCCCGGCGAGCATCACAAAAATCATGACGCTGCTGCTGATTTTTGAAGAGCTCGAAAAAGGGACGCTCCAGCTGACCGACGAAGTGACGACGAGTGCGCACGCCAGAAGTATGGGCGGGTCCCAGGTTTTTCTGGAAGAGGGCGAAAAGCAGACCGTTGAGACGATGATCAAGTGTATTGTCGTTGCTTCGGGAAACGATGCATCTGTAGCGATGGCAGAGCATATTGCGGGGACAGAAAGCGAGTTTGTCAGCCGGATGAACCAGAAAGCAAAAGAACTCGGCATGAACGACACGAAGTTTGAGGACTGCTGCGGCCTCACGGATTCCGACGGCCATTACACGACAGCGGCAGATGTGGCGAAAATGTCTCGGGAGCTGATCGAGCGCTTTCCGCAGATCCTGAACTATTCCTCTATCTGGATGGAAGAGATTACGCATGTCACACAGAAGGGAAGCAAACCATTCACCCTCACCAATACAAATAAGCTGATCCGCGGCTATGAGGGCTGTGTGGGACTGAAAACAGGAAGCACCTCGAAGGCGAAGTACTGCGTCTCGGCAGTGGCGAAGAAAAATGATCTGACAATGCTGGCAGTCGTGATGGGAGCACCGGACTACAAGGTGCGGTTTGCAGATGCGGCGTCACTGTTCCAGTATGGGTTTTCGTCCTGCAGCATCTACATAGACCGGGAATGCGATCCCCTGCCGGAACTTTCGGTTGTTTATGGAAAGCAGGATACGGCAGAACTGGAATATGCGGAAGAATTCCGCTATCTTGCGACGGGCGGGACGGTGATCGGTGAAGTGGAAAAAACGATAGAACTGCCGGAAGAGGTGCAGGCCCCTATCCAGAAAGGCGAGTGTGCCGGAAGAGTTGTTTACAAAGCAGACGGTGAGGAACTTGGTTCCGTTGCGATTTTATATGGAGCAGACGTGGCAAGAGCCGGCATGTGGGACCTGTTCGGATGTACGATGAAACAATATTTTCTTGGGACGGCATAAAGCCGGAGTATCATGCGCGAAAAGGAGAAAAACATGGCAAAGAAAAATTACTATGCGGTAAAACAGGGAAAGGTTCCGGGCATCTACCGGACATGGGATGCGTGCAAAGCGCAGGTACACGGTTATCCTGGCGCAATTTACAAGGGATTTGAGCGTCTGGAGGAGGCAGAGGCCTTTCTGGGCGGCGGTAAAATGCCGGAACCATTGCTGCGGGAAACAAAAGGAACGTATTCCGCTGCCCCGGAACGAAAGGCAGTACAGAGCACGGCAGCACCCGATCCTTCTTCTTGGGACTGGGAACACCTGATTCTGGCAGAAAAACCATGCGAAGACCCGGAATACGCCGGTGTCGGCAGGAGCGCCGTCGCATACGTGGATGGAAGCTATCAGCATGCGCTCGGAAAGTTCTCCTGCGGTGTGGTCCTCTTCCTGGACGGAAAAGAGCTGAATCTTGCAGAAGAATACAGCGACCCGGATCTCGTCTCCATGCGGAATGTGGCAGGCGAGATCAAGGGCGCAGAGCTGGCCATGCTTACTGCCTGACACATGATATTCCGGAGCTGGCCATCTATCACGATTACCAGGGAATCGCAAGCTGGTGTACGAGAGAATGGCAGGCGAAAAAACAGGGAACCATCGATTACCGGAATTTTTACGATCTGGCATCGGCCAAAGTTGCGATCCGCTTCTGCAAAGTAAAGGGCCACACCGGCGTCACCTACAACGAAAAAGCCGATCAGCTGGCAAAACAGGCATTGGGCTTATAAACAGCAGGGAAAACGGGTTGTCATACACCGAAAAATCAAGTATAATGAACGGTATGAGAAAATTTACAACGACCTATTACAAACTTTCGTCAAATGGAAAATTTCTGGAAGGAAACGGTTTTCGTCTGGCGTTTATCAGTGATCTTCACAATATGGAGTTTGGCCCGGATAACACGGTGTTAAAGGCAGTCATCGATGAGGCGGCTCCGGATCTTGTCATCATCGGCGGGGACCAGATTGTGGCAAAGCCGGGGGAGAACCTCGACCCGGGTCTGAGTTTCGCGGAACGTCTTGCGGAGGAATACCAGGTAATCTATGGCTGCGGAAACCACGAATACCGTCTGAAGCTGTATCCGGAACAGTACGGCGATCTGTATGAAAAGCTCCGGGAGCGCCTGAAAAAGGCAGGAATCTGCTATCTGGAAAATGAGACGGCGGATCTTACCATCAGCGGCTGTCCGGTCCGGATCTACGGCTATGCCATGGACCGCACCTATTACAACCGCTTTTACCGCGGACCGCTGCCGGTTTCGGAACTGACGGACCACCTTGGAAAACCGGATCCGGCGCGCTACGGCATTCTGCTGGCACATCACCCTGCCTACCGCAGCTCCTATGCATCATATGGAGCCGATCTGACGCTTTCCGGCCATTATCACGGCGGCGTGGTGGGCCTTGGCGCGCACCGGGGGCTTGTGACGCCGGATTTCCGCCTTTTTTCGAAAAACTGCCGCGGGCTGTTCCTGACGGGCGGCACCTGCCAGATCATCAGTGCAGGAACGGGCGAACACACCATTCCGGTCCGCATCTGGAACAGAAGAGAATTGATTATTACAGATATCGGGAAACCGTAAGGGAGAACAGAGCACATGGCGATACCAGTAAAGCTTCCGGTGTTTGAAGGACCGCTGGACCTTCTTCTTCACCTGATCGATAAAAATAAAATAGATATTTACGATATCCCCATTGTAGAGATTACGGACCAGTATCTGGAATACATTCATCAGATGGAGCGGGAAGACCTCGACATCATGAGTGAGTTCATGGTCATGGCGGCGACGCTTCTGGATATCAAATGCCGCATGCTGCTTCCGAAAGAAGTGAATGAGGAAGGCGAGGAAGAGGACCCGAGAGCCGAGCTGGTGCAGCAGCTTTTAGAGTACAAAATGTACAAGTACATGTCGTACGAGCTGCGTGACCGCATGAACGAGGCGAGCCGTTCCGTGTACAAGGAACCGACGCTTCCAAGAGAAGTGCTGGAGTACAGGACGCCGGTCGACACCTCCGAGCTCCTCTCGCAGATTTCTCTCGCGAAGCTCCATACGATCTATAAAATGATTTTAAAGCGCCAGGAGGACAAGATCGACCCGATCCGAAGCAAGTTCGGAAAGATCGAAAAAGAAGAGGTCAGCCTGCCGGACAAGATGACGTATGTCGAGCAGTTTGCTGTTAAAAAACGCCGCTTCAGCTTCCGCGACCTTTTGGAATCCCAGCCGGGCAAGGTGCATGTGATTGTCACCTTCCTTGCAATCCTGGAGCTGATGAAAACCGGCAAAATCCGGATCAGCCAGGAGGAGCTTTTCGGGGATATCCTGATTGAATCCCTGGAGGATGAAGACACCGTAGTTGTGCCGTATACAGACGAGACAGACAGTGAGGACAAGACAGATGGAAGAACAGAACAGGAATAAAGAAACTGCCCCGGGTGAGGCAAGACGCCCCTCTTCGGTCGAGGAGGCGGAAGCAGCCATCGAGCAGTCCTTTTTGCGATGGGAGATTCCGTGGAGCTGGGAAGGATTGCAAAAGCGATCGGCCATGACACGGAGACGACCCGCAGGATTCTGAACCATATGATGGAAAAATATAATACGAAAGACCGCGGCATCCATATCGTGGAGCTTGAAAATGCGTATCAGATGTGCACGAAACAGGAATATTATGATTATCTTGTCAACATCGCCATGCAGCCGAAGAAGGCGGTTCTGACCGACGTCATGATGGAGACCCTCTCGATCATTGCCTACAAGCAGCCGGTCACGAAGCAGGAGATCGACAAGATCCGCGGCGTCAAGAGCGATCACGCGGTCAACAAACTGGTGGAGTACAATCTGGTGCAGGAGCTTGGCCGCCTCGACGCGCCGGGCCGCCCGATTGTGTTCGGCACGACCGAAGAATTCCTGCGGAACTTCGGCGTCGATTCCACCGACAATCTGCCGGAGATCAGTCCGGTCAAGATGGAGGACTTCCGCGCAGAAGTGGAAGAGGAAATGCAGATCAAGCTGGATGTCTGATCCGGCAGGAGAAAAAAGAAGGGAGATACCGATATGCCTACTACGTACGCACACGACAGGTTCGGAAGAGAAGTCTATGAACAGCTTCCGGCAAATTTGAAAAAGATCATTCGAGAAAACAAAAAATTGTATCTGATCGGACTGCACGGGCCGGATATCTTCTTTTATTACCATCCGTTCTCGAAAAACCGTGTGTCTGATTACGGAACGTTTCTGCATGAACAGACGGCTTCCGTTCTGTTCGATGATGAGGTGAAAAAGTATCAGCAGAGCCCGTCAGAGGCGATGGAAGCGTATCTGTTAGGCTTTGCCTGCCATTACCTTCTCGATTCGACGTGTCATCCGTATATCGGGAAATTTGTGGATCACACTGGAATTTCCCATACAAAGATTGAGACGAGCCTTGACCAGTACTTCATGCTGGAGGACGGCCTCGATCCGCTCGTATACCGTCCGGCATCGCCGATCTGCCCGCACACCGACGGCAACAAGGTCATCCACCGCTGTTTTCCGGAAATCGGGGAAACAGAAATTGTCGAATGCCTGAAGGGCATGAAGCTCTGGACGAGAATCACGATCTGCCGCAGCAGTGCGGTAAGAAGCCTTCTTCTTGGAGCGATGAAACTGGTCGGCTGCTATGATTCGATGGGCGGCCGTGTGATGCCTGGAAGGCCTCAGAAGGAATGCGAAGCGGGCACACGGAATCTTGTCCACCTGTACGAAAGAGCGCTTGCAGAGGCGCCGCAGGAGCTTGTAAAGCTGGATGAAGTGCTCCATGGAAACGGAACGCTTTCCCCGCGCTTTGACCACAATTTTGATTAAAACAGACTTTTGAGAGCAACAGTAAGAATAGAAAAATCCCGGCAGGAATCTTTCCTAAGAATTCCTGACCGGGATCTTTTTTTGTCCGAAAGCAGATCTTTAATTTGATTTTACTTCACGCCACAGCTGGTTGTAAACCTCATCGGCATCATCGCCAAGATACGTAAAGGTTTCGCACCGTGCAAGCGTTTCCTCATCCGGGAAGGCGATTTCACTGTTTCGGATATCGTCATCCTCAATCAGTTCACGCGCCGCATCATTCGGCGTAGAGTAGGTAATATACTCAAAGTTTTTCAGTGCGATGTCCGGCCGGCAGAGGAAATTCAGGAATTTCTCTGCGTTCTCGACATGCTGCGCATCTTTTGGAATGCACCAGGAATCGATCCAGACGTTGGAGCCTTCTTTTGGAACAACGTATTCCAGATCCGGGTTTTCACGCTTCGTGTAGATAGCTTCACCGGAGTAAATAACGCCGATAGCCGCCTCATTTCCGATCATCTTGTCACGCACCTGATCCACAACGTACGCCTGCACGAGAGGTTTCTGTGTCACAAGCAGATCCTTCGCCTCCGTCAGCTCCTTGATATTGGTGGAGTTTAAGGAGTATCCCAGATCCTTTAAAGCAACAGCAAACGCATCGCGCACGCTGTCCTGCATCAGAATGCTGTCGCGGTAATTGGTATCCCACAGAACAGACCAGGAGTCGATCGGCTCGCTTACCATTTTTTTGTTGTACAGAATACCAACTGTTCCCCAGCAGTACGGGATCGAGTAGAGATTGCCCGGGTCGAACTGCTCGGAAGTCTCGTAGTACATATCTCCAATGTTGGAAGCGTTCGGAATATGGTCAAAGTTGATCGGCTGCAGCAGATCGTTCTGGATCATCTTCTGAATCATATAGTCGGACGGGCAGACAAGATCGTAGGAAATCGCACCGGATTTGATCTTCGGATACATGATTTCGTTCGTCTCATACTCCTCGTAAACAACGTGGATACCGGTTTCTTCCTCAAAGATATCGATGACATCAGAATCCATATATTCGCCCCAGTTGTACACAATCAGCTGCTGGGAGCCGCCGGCTGAAGCATTCTGGCTTCCGTAGTAAATACCGCCGCCGCCGATGACAAGCACCATGGCGATCGGAAGAATCCGGCGGAAGACCACACGTTTCGTGATGCGGAAACGGATGCCCTTCTTCGCCATAGCCTCGCGCTCTTTTGCCTCCTCTTTTTCTTCCTTCGGAGAAGGATTCACATTCACAAGGAGCAGCAGAAGCAGTACGGTAACAAAAAGAATCGTGGAGAGCGAGTACATCTCCGGCTTGATTCCCTTGCGGACTTCGGCATAAATCTTTGTGGAGAGCGTATCAACGCCCGGTCCCTTGGTGAAGTAGGTGATAACGAAATCATCGAGGGACATCGTAAAGGAGAGCAGAAAGCCCGAAACAACGCCTGGCATGATGTCCGGGAAGATAACTTTCCAGAATGCATACAGCGGAGAGGCACCAAGATCGAGAGCTGCCTCGTACGTCGATTTGTTCGTCTGCTTTAATTTCGGCATAACGCTCAAGATAACGTAAGGAACATTGAACGTAATATGTGCCATCAGAATGGTACCGAATCCAAGCTGAATGCGGCAGATGATAAAGAGCAGCATCAACGAGATACCCATGACGATCTCACCGTTCAGCATCGGAATATTGGTGATGCCCATGAAAACCGTCCGGCTCTTTTTCGACATGCTGTTGATGCCGATGCACGCAAGCGTTCCCAGCACAGTCGCAATCGCAGAGGCAAGAAGCGCGATGATCAGTGTCGTATACAGCGCATTCATGATCTCTGTATTGGCAAACAGTGAGCGGTACCAGTGCAGGGTAAAGCCGCCCCATTTGGCACGCGTTTTTGAATCATTAAAGGAGAGCACCACAAGGGTGACAATCGGCGCATACAGAAGAATAAAAATGAGTGCCATGTAAATTTTTTCCAGTTTCTTTCTCAAAATGCCGTTCCCTCCCCGTCTTTATCGTATTTGTTCATCAGAACCATCGACAGGATGATGAAGATCATCAGGACTGTGGAGAGTGCACTTCCGGCATTCCAGTTGTTGGTCTGTTTGAACTCCTGCTCGATGACGTTTCCGATCAGAAGGATCTTGCTTCCGCCGAGCAGGTCGGAAATAACAAAGGTTGTAAGCGCCGGGATGAATACCATGGTAATACCGCTTACGATACCCGGCGTGGTGAGCGGCAGCGTTACTTTCAGAAACGTCTGCACACTGTTTGCTCCGAGGTCCCTTGCTGCGTTGATGACATCACGGTCGATCTTAATCAGAACATTGTAGATCGGCAGAACCATAAACGGCAGGAAGTTGTACACCATACCGAGAATGATCGCTCCCGGTGTATTGATGATAGAAATGCCGGCAGATGGAAAAACGCGAGGATGCTGTTGATGACGCCGTTTTTCTCAAGCAGTGTCTGCCATGCAAGCGTACGGAGCAGAAAATTCATCCACATCGGGAGAATGAAGATCAGCACAATAAAGCTGGTCTGATTGACATTCCGGTTTGCCAGAATCATGGCAAGCGGATAGGCAAGCAAAAGACAGAGCGCGGTGCTAAGAAGCGACAGCCACAGCGCCAGGCCGAGTGCCTTGATGTTTTCCTTCGTCGCAACGTAGGCGAAATTCGAAAGGGTAAAGCCGCCTTCTTCCCCGGTGAACGCATAGTAGAGAATCAGGATCAGCGGGATGATGATGAAACCGGCAGCCCAGACGGCATACGGTGCTGCCAGCCATTTCTTTAATTTATTACTCTTCAATGGCTGCCGCCTCCTCATCTTCGGATTCCGGTTTGTTCATAATCTGGATATCGAACGGATCGACGTGAATGCCGACTTCCTGTCCGACCGGGAACAGATCGGTAGAGTGAACGAGAAGCTCAAAGCCGTTCACCGTAACCTCCATCTCATAGTGAACACCTTTGAAAATCAGATGGGTGACACGTCCGCGGATGGTACCTTCCTCCGGCTTCACAAGATCAATATCCTCCGGGCGGATCACAACGTCGATCGGTTTGTTTTTGCCGAATCCGACATCAACGCACTCGAACTTCGCACCGAGAATCTCGACGAGACGGTCCTCAATCATGATGCCGTCGAGAATGTTGCTGTCACCGATGAAGTCTGCAACGAATGCGTTCTGCGGCTCATTGTAGATGTCTTCCGGTGTGCCGATCTGCTGGATATAACCCTGGTTCATGACAACAATCGTGTCCGACATAGTAAGCGCCTCTTCCTGATCATGGGTGACATAGACAAAGGTGATACCAAGCTCGTTTTTCAGACGGATCAACTCGTACTGCATATCCTGACGGAGCTTTAAGTCAAGTGCGCCGAGCGGCTCATCCAGAAGCAGAACTTTTGGTTCGTTGACAATCGCGCGCGCAATGGCGATTCGCTGCTGCTGGCCGCCGGAGAGAAGCGCCGGGGAGCGGTTTTCGTAACCCTCAAGGTTAACAAGTTTTAATGCGTATTTGATTTTGTCATCGATATATGCTTTGGATTTTCCTTTGATTTTCAGCCCGAAAGCAATGTTTTCCGCAATTGTCATATGCGTGAAAAGAGCATATTTCTGGAACACCGTATTTAACTGGCGTTTGTTCGGCGGAAGCTGGGTGATATCCTGTCCGTTAAATAAAACCTTTCCGGCATCCGGTGTCTCAAAACCGCCGAGGATACGTAATGTGGTTGTTTTTCCGCAGCCGCTCGGGCCAAGGAGGGTAAGAAATTCGTTTTCACGGATATAAAGATTCAGATCATCCAGAATGGTAACTCCGTCGTACGATTTTGTGATGTTGACCAGATCAAGTAATTTGGTACTCATGTGTAATATGCTCCTTTCGGGTTGTGAAATTTGGAACACCGTTTCTCGTGAAAATCACGCGATGTAAAAAATCTAAAAATAAGGCGGTGAACTGACCCAGAGAATGATGGCCGGTGTTTTACCCGGATTTTCCAGATAGTGATTACAGGAAGCGGGATAGTAGAAGCTTTCCCCTTTCTTCACTTTGTGGCATTCATCTCCAAGATGAAGGAGAATACGGCCGGAAAGTACATAGCCGAATTCCTCGCCTTCATGCGGTGAATCAATCTCGGTGCACGCGCCGCTTTGCAGCGTCAGCCGGATTGGCTCCATCCTGTTTTTCTGTGCATTCGGAACGATCCATGCGATCTCGTTGCCCTGCGCTTCAGCGGTCTTTACAAAGTAATCTTCTTCGCAAAAGACAACCTGATTGTCCTGCTCTTCGCCGAAAAACGTTTTTAGATCCGTTCCAAGGCAGGTAAGAACATCAACCAGCGTGGCGATCGAGGGAGAGGTCACATCGTTTTCAAGCTGGGAAATAAATCCCTTTGACAGCTCGCTCCGATCTGCCAGTTCCTCCTGCGTCAGCCCTTTCCACATCCGCAGTTCCCTGATTTTTTTTCCGATTTCCATAAAAAATCCTTTCTGCATCCAAAGTCTTTCCCGGGATCCTTTTGCTGAATACGGATTCTCAGGAAATCTCAGTAAAAATAAACAAAAAGTTTAGTGATTCTATACAAACACGGGGAATTATACATGATATGGATCGCAGTGTCAATAACTTTGTGAAATTTTACCATGATTTTACAGGAAACCTCATATAATGAAGAAGAAGCAGACAAAAAGCCGGTCCCAAAAGAGCGTCCGGCTTTTCCGTTTTTAAAGAGAAAAAACACAAGGGGGATCTGATTTTGAACAGAAAAAGAAGAAACAAGACAGGTTTTTTCCTGGGAATCCTGCTTCTGTTTTTGGGAAGTGTGTCCGTGACTGCGACAGAGCAGGAGAGCGAGCCGAATCAGCTGTTTGCAACGGCGGCATGCCTGATGGATGGCGATACCGGCCGTGTGCTGTTCGGAAAACGCGAGACAGATCCTATGGCAATGGCGAGCACAACGAAAATCATGACATGCATTCTGGCACTGGAAAACGGACAAGAGCAGACGGTCGCAACTGCATCGGCTAAAGCAGCCGCAGCGCCGAAAGTACATCTCGGTGTGCGGGAGGGAGAACAGTTTCTGCTTGGCGATCTTCTGTATTCCCTGATGCTGGAATCGCATAACGACGCGGCGGTAATGATTGCAGAGACCATCGGCGGAAGTGTAGAGGAATTTGCATCGCTTATGAATGAAAAAGCCGCAGCAATCGGCTGCACAGATACGCATTTTGTGACGCCGAACGGTCTCGATGCTTCTGACGCAGGCGGAGATCACCACACGACAGCAGCTGATCTGGCACGGATCATGCGATACTGTGTCTGGATTTCACCGAAAGCCGCCCAGTTTCTCGCAGTGACGCAGACGCGGTCCTATACCTTCTGGGATCTGGAAAAGAAAAACATGTTCAACTGCTATAATCACAACGCACTGCTGGATCAGATGGATGGAGCTGTTTCGGGAAAAACCGGCTTCACGGCAAAAGCCGGTTACTGTTATACCGGTGCGCTGGAGCGGGATGGAAAGCGTCTGATTGTGTCGTTGCTTGCGTGCGGATGGCCCAGCCATAAAAACTATAAATGGGCGGATGCCGCAAAGCTTTTAAACTACGGGCTGGAATCGTATATGTATCGTGACGTGCTGGACCATAGCTGGAACCCAGGGCAGATTGAAGTAGCAGACGGTGTTTACGACGGGATGCTGCAGGTAAAAAGCAGCGCCCGCCTTACCCTTACAAGCCCGGCGCTTGATCCGGCGCGCTCGCTTCCCGCTCTTCTGAAAGAGACAGAAATACCGGAAAAAGACATTTTTTTACCGGAGCTTTTGAAAGCCCCGGTAAAGAAAGGAGAAAAGGTCGGTTCGGTTACGTATTCGATCGACGGGATTCTTCTCGCGGAATATCCCGTCTATGCAGCCGAAACGATCGAGAAAATTGATTATGGGTGGTGCATGGAAAAGGTCGCAGAGCGCCTCTTTTGTCATTCTTCGGTATGAGTCACTTTTGCAAGTGTTTCTGTTGAAAGAATTTTCCGGATATTGCAGAGAAACAGCGTAACGGCAGTGATAACAGAACATACATCAGCGATCGGTTCTGCATAGTAAACGCCCATGACACCGAAGAAATGCGGCAGAATGAGTGCAAGCGGAATCAGAAGGATGACTTTTCGAAGCAGTGCAATAAAAAGAGAAATCTTCGCCTGGCCAAGACCGAGGAAGGAACTCTGTACGCCGCTCTGCAGTCCGAAAATTGCCATGCCGGCAATGTAAACCGGAAGTACCTTCTCTACGATGACAATCAGTTCCGGGTCAGTCGTGAAAAGACCGGCAAAAAGAGCCGGACGAAGCATTGCGAATACAACGTAGACGAAAGCGGCAGTAAAAGTAATGGCGATCATGCGCCGGATTGTCTGGCGGACACGGTCAAACTGGCCTGCACCAAAGTTGTAGCTGATGATCGGCTGTACACCGTTCGTAAAGCCGTTGACCGGTACGAAAATCAGCTGCAGCACCGACTGGAGAATTGTCATCGAGCCGACATAGAGGTCGCCGCCGTACGTCTGCAGCCCGTGGTTCATGACGATTGTGATGGCACTTTCCGTTGCAGACATGATAAATGGTGAGATGCCGAGTGCCATGACAGAGCCTAAAATGGAAAAATCCGGTTTCATGGTGCGAAGAGAAAGGCGGACACCTGATTTTTTTGAGGTAAGAAACCGAAGAACCCATGCAGCACTTAAAGCCTGGGAGAGAATGGTAGCAAGTGCGGCCCCGGAAACACCCATATGAAGAACGAAGATGAAACCGGGTCAAGACCAATGTTGATAACAGCGCCAATGAGAACGGAGCACATGGCCGTGCGTGCGTGTCCCTGACAGCTGATAAAAGTATTCAATCCGACAGCCAGCTCGACAAATACGGTTCCGACAAGATAAATGGAAATATACGTGGAAGCGTATCGGATTGTGTTGCTGCTTGCACCAAAAAGGTACAGAAGCGGTGATCTGAAAGAAAAGAAAAACGCCATCAGACACACGGAGAAAAAGAGCAGCAGGGAAGTGGAGCTTCCAAGAATTTTTTCTGCGCGGTCCCGGTTTTTCTGTCCGAGTGCGATGGCGGCAAGAGGAGCACCGCCTCCACTTGCGAATCCGGCAAAGGCGGAGATGATTGTGATAATCGGAAACGTGACGCCGACACCGGTCAGTGCCAGGGAACCAACATCAGGAATCCGGCCGATATAAATGCGGTCTACAATGTTATATAGTACATTTACAATCTGTGCGAGGACAGAGGGAAGGGCCAGTTCGAGCATCAGTTTCCCGATTTTTTCGGTGCCGAGACGGCCATCTTGCTTGGTCTGCATGAAAAAAACCTCCAGTTTTTTTGTTGATGAAACGTATATTTTTCTGCGTCCTTTTCGTGGACATTGCTTCTATTATAGCTTTTTAAGGGCAATCCTGCAAGAAAAAAACGAAAAACTTTGCAATCCGTTGTGAAAGTCTACAGGCTTTTCCCGGAAACGCAAAACAGGGTGTACGGAAGAAAAAAAATATGGTACGCTATAGGACGAAGCGAAAGTGATTTCGTGAAAAACTTTTAGAAAGTAGTGGGAATAGATGGAGGAAAATCATATGCGAAATCTGTTAGTAGCGCAGTCTGGCGGACCGACCGCGGCGATCAATGCAACGGTGGCAGGAGTTGTTTCCTGTGCTGTACTGTCCGGAAAAGTAGATCATATTTATGGTGCGGTAAATGGAATTGAAGGCGTGCTTGCAGAAAAATTTCTTGATCTTGGAAAAAAACTGGATTCAGCAGAAAAAATCTCTCTTCTGATGCAGACCCCGGCAGCAGCGCTTGGCTCCTGTCGTTATAAACTGGGCGATCCGGAAGAAAACAAGGAGGATTTTGAAGAAATACTTCAAATTTTTCGCAGACATGAGATCCGTTATTTTATTTATATCGGCGGAAATGATTCGATGGATACCGTAGACAAGATGTCAAAGTACTGCAAAGAAAACGGTGTGGACGATGTGTTTGTTGTCGGGGCGCCAAAGACGATTGACAATGATCTTGTCGAAACGGATCACTGCCCGGGCTTTGGATCTGCGGCAAAATATCTGGCAGCAACCTTTGCAGAGCTGGAGAGAGACTGCCATGTATATGAAAAGAAGGCTGTGACCATCGTGGAGGTCATGGGAAGAAACGCAGGATGGCTGACGGCAGCGTCTGCACTGTCCCGTGTCAACGGCGGAGAAGGGCCGAGCCTGATCTATCTTTGCGAGCCGGTCTTTGACACCGAACAGTTTTTAAAGGATGTGCAGGAAAAACTGGAACAGAAGGACAGTGTTCTGGTTGCAATCAGCGAGGGCATCCATGACAGCGAGGGCCGCTATGTTTCTGAGCAGGTGCAGAGCGATGCACAGGATCAGTTTGGGCACAGCTACATTGCAGGTTCTGCAAAAGTACTCGAAGAGCTGGTGCGTGACCGTATCGGCTGTAAGGTAAGATCGATTGAACTGAACCTGATGCAGCGGTGCGCGGCTCATCTTGCGAGTGCGACCGATCTTGAGGAGTCCCGTATGCTCGGCATGAAAGCCTGCCAGTGTGCACTGGAAAAACAGGGAGGACAGATGGCATCGATCCGAAGAATCTCCGCGGATCCTTACCGCGTGGAGTATACCTCCGTTCCGGTATCGGAAGTGGCAAATAAAGAAAAGAAAGTGCCGCTTTCCTGGATTACAGAAGATGGTCATGATGTGACCGAGGAGATGATGGCGTATCTTCGTCCGCTGATTCTTGGCGAACCGGCGATGCAGTATGAGAATGGAATTCCGGTTCACATTGAACTATATTAAACCGAAGGAAAAACGTGTAAGAAAAGCCGCCGCCGGGCGGCTTTTTTGTACGATGCGGAAAGAAAACAGGACTTTTTGAAAAAGGAAAGGCCGGGAAAAATCAAGTTTGACCTTCCATTTATAATAGGAAAAATCTGAAATTTTTCTGTCTATTTTCTGTCAAAAAGGTGAGAAAAAGTATTGAAAAAAAACGAAAAAACAGATATGATAGACTTGTATAAAATTTGTTTAAAATTTTATAATGAAAATAGAAAGATGGAGGTTTGAAGAATGAGTAACACAGCACAAAGTTTAGCGAGCACAAGAATCGCCTCTTTGCTGGATGAAAACAGCTTTGTGGAAATCGGCGGACAGGTTACTGCCAGAAGCACAGATTTCAACATGGCCGGCATGGAGACACCATCCGATGGTGTAATTACTGGTTACGGTGTGATCAACGGCAGCCTGGTATACGTATACAGCCAGGATGCGTCTGTGATGGGCGGTACCATCGGCGAAATGCATGCAAAAAAAATCGCGAGACTGTATGAGTTTGCACAGAAAACAGGTGCTCCGGTCATCGGACTGGTAGACTGTGCCGGTATGCGTCTGCAGGAGGCAACTGATGCTCTGAACGGTTTCGGCGAAATCTATATGGCGCAGGCAATGGTATCCGGCGTGATTCCACAGATCACAGCAGTATTTGGTACCTGCGGCGGCGGTATGGCACTCATCCCGGCTATGACAGACTTCACGTTCATGGAGTCTAAAAACGGAAAACTTTTCGTAAACTCCCCGAACGCACTGGACGGAAACCACGTATCCAAATGTGATACCGCATCCGCAGATTTCCAGGGCGAAGAAGCAGGTCTTGTTGACTTTGCTGGAACCGAGGAAGAAATCCTCGGACAGATCAGAAACCTGGTATCTATGCTTCCGGCAAACAACGAGGACGAAGCATACACCGAGTGCGAGGATGATCTGAACCGTGCATGTGCAGACCTTGCAAACTGCGCAGGCGATACCGGAATCCTTCTTTCCCAGCTCAGCGACAACGGCATCTATTTTGAGACCAAAGCCGCTTACGGAAAAGATGTTGTAACCGCATTCATCCAGTTAAACGGAGCAACCGTAGGAGCAGTTGCAAACCGCTCTGAAATCTACGGCGAGGACGGAACTGTAAAAGAGAAAATGGATGGAACCTTAAGCGCAAGAGGGGCCAAAAAAGCAGCAGATTTCGTAAACTTCTGCGATGCTTTCTGCATCCCGGTACTTACCATCACAAACGTAACCGGATTCAAGGCAACCAAATGCTCTGAGAGAACCATGGCTAAGAACGCAGCAGCCCTGACCGCAGCTTTCGCAAACGCAACCGTTCCGAAAGTAAACGTTGTTGTCGGCAAAGCATACGGAAGCGCATACGTTGTCATGAACAGCAAATCCATCGGAGCAGACATGGTATTTGCATGGCCGAACGCAGAAATCGGAATGATGGATGCAAAATCTGCAGCAAAGATCATGTACGAAGGATCTGACGCTGCTACCATCAACGAGAAAGCAGCTGAATATGCAACCCTTCAGAACAATGTAACTTCCGCAGCCAGAAGAGGCTATGTGGACACCATCATCGAGCCGGAAGACACCAGAAAATATGTTATCGGCGCATTCGAGATGCTGTATACCAAGAGAGAAGACAGGCCGGACAGAAAACACGGAACAGTCTAAGGAAGGTGGCATACGATGAGAAAGAACTGGAAAAAATTAGTAAGTCTCGTCCTTACCGCAGCCTGCACCATGGTTGTGACCGTAGCTCCTGTTTTTGCGGATGCGGCATCTACACCGGCTTATTCACCGGTTGAGGCGTCTACTGTAGATTCTCTGCTCTCCTCCAGTGCTCAGTGGGTAGGACAGAGCCTGATGACCTACAGCGATGACGATCTTGCCAATATGGAAGCTTCGACCAGCAGTTCTATGCAAGAGCAGCTGAGGCATGGGAAGAGGCAAAGGCTGACCTCGGAGAGGTAAAAAGCCTGGAAGACGGTACTCTCGAAGTAGACGGAGATTTTGTAACCTGCACAATTCCGGGTGAATTTGAAAAAAATCCTGGTATTGTCCGCGTATTCTGGAACATCAGCACCGGAACACCGGTTCCGACCGACCTCACCATCACCGTTGAGGAGTCAAAGGGCGTTCTGATCGGCCAGGCCGGCATGAACACCATCATCGGAATCGGCACCGTATTTGTTATGCTGATTTTCCTGATTTTCGTTATTTCTTCATTTGATTACATTTTGGGAGACAAGAAGAAGAAAAAAGCACCGGCAGCACCTGTACAGGAAGCACCGAAGGCTGTCGCAGCACCGGTTGTTGAAGAGACAGTACCGGAAGCAGACGATATGGAGCTGCAGGCTGTTATTACAGCTGCAATCGCCATGTATGAAGAGGATATGGCTTCTGCATCCGGAGATGCTTATGTTGCACGTCCGATCCGCAGAAAAGGCAAAAGAGCTTAAGGAGGAAATTTTTCAATGAAAAACTACACCATTACCGTAAACGGAAATGTATATAACGTAACTGTAGAAGAAGGAACCACAGCAGGCGCAGCTCCAACAGTCAGCGCAGCAAAAGCAGCTCCGGCACCAAAAGCAGCACCGGCAGCACTGAAAGCAGCAGCTCCGGCAGGCGCAGCAGGCAGCGTAGAGGTTACTGCTTCTGTACCTGGTAAAATCTGCAAAATCGAAGCAGCAGCAGGCACCGCTGTAAAAGCAGGAGATGCTGTTCTTGTACTGGAAGCCATGAAGATGGAAATCCCGGTTGTAGCACCGCAGGATGGCACAGTAGCAACCATCAATGTAGCAGTAGGCGATGCAGTAGAATCCGGTGATGTTCTTGCAACCATGAACTAATGCCCGTTGTAAGAAAAAACCGGAGGTGAAAAAATGATTACTGAAACTTTAAACAACCTGCTTCACCAGACGGCGTTTTTTAATCTGGACTGGGGCAATTACGTTATGATCGCAGTGGCTTGCTTCTTCTTGTATCTTGCGATTAAGCATGAATTTGAGCCGTTGCTTCTTGTACCGATCGCATTCGGTATGCTGCTTGTAAACATTTACCCGGACATCATGGCTGAGCCTTATACCGACGTACAGGGTCTTGAGCATGCGGGCGGTCTGTTCTACTATTTCTTTACTCTGGACGAGTGGAGTATCCTCCCATCCCTGATCTTCATGGGCGTAGGTGCGATGACAGACTTCGGTCCGCTGATTGCAAACCCGATCAGCTTTATCATGGGTGCAGCAGCACAGCTTGGTATCTATCTGGCATACTTCTTCGCTATTTTCATGGGATTCAACGGAAGAGAGGCAGCAGCTATTTCCATCATCGGCGGTGCCGACGGCCCGACTTCTATCTTCCTTCTGAATAAGCTCGGACAGCAGCACCTGATGGGACCGATCGCCGTAGCAGCATATTCCTATATGTCACTGGTGCCGATCATCCAGCCGCCGGTCATGAAGCTTCTGACTACAGAGAAAGAGCGTAAAATCAAAATGGAGCAGCTTCGTTCCGTATCCAAACTCGAGAAGATCCTGTTCCCGATTGTTATCACCATCGTTGTCTGCATGATCCTTCCATCTACCGCTCCGCTGGTAGGTATGCTGATGCTTGGTAACCTGTTCCGTGAGTGCGGCGTTGTAAAACAGCTCCAGGAGACAGCTTCCAATGCCATGATGTACATCGTAGTTATCCTTCTTGGTACTTCCGTTGGTGCATCCACAAGTGCTGAGGCATTCTTAAATGTCAGCACCTTAAAGATCGTTGCCCTGGGTCTGATCGCATTCGTATTCGGCACCGCAGGCGGTGTCCTGTTAGGAAAGGTACTGTGCAAGGCAACCCACGGAAGAATCAACCCGCTGATCGGTTCTGCAGGTGTATCTGCGGTACCTATGGCAGCCCGTGTATCCCAGAAAGTCGGTGCGGAGGCAGATCCGACGAACTTCCTGCTGATGCATGCAATGGGACCGAACGTAGCCGGTGTTATCGGTACAGCCGTAGCGGCCGGTACCTTCATGGCGATCTTCGGTGTATAACTTCTTAAGACAAACAAAAGTGAGAAACACTTAATTTAGGAGGATAGAAATGGCAGTAGAAAAGAAACCTGTCAAGATTATGGAAACTGTTCTGCGTGATGCACATCAGTCCCTGATCGCGACGAGAATGACAACAGAACAGATGCTTCCGATCATCGATAAAATGGATAAAGTCGGATATCACGCAGTAGAGTGCTGGGGAGGTGCAACTTTCGATGCTTCCTTACGTTTTCTGCATGAAGATCCATGGATGAGACTGAGAAAACTCCGTGACGGATTCAAAAATACAAAACTGCAGATGCTGTTCCGCGGACAGAATATCCTGGGATATCGTCCGTACGCAGACGACGTAGTAGAGTATTTCGTACAGAAATCCATCGCAAACGGAATCGACATCATCCGTATTTTTGACTGTATGAACGATCTGCGCAATCTGCAGACCGCTGTCAGCGCAGCAAACAAAGAAAAAGGCCACGCACAGGTAGCACTTTCCTATACTTTAGGAGATGCTTACACCCTGGATTACTGGACCACCATGGCAAAGAGAATCGAAGAGATGGGCGCAGATTCCATCTGTATTAAAGATATGGCAGGCCTGCTCGTTCCGTACAAGGCAACTGAGCTGGTAACCGCGCTGAAAGAAGCAACCGATCTTCCGATTCAGCTGCACACCCACTATACTTCCGGTGTTGCATCCATGACGTACCTGAAAGCAGTAGAGGCTGGTGTTGATATCATCGATACCGCAATGTCTCCATTCGCTATGGGTACTTCACAGCCGGCAACTGAGGTTATGGTTGAAACCTTCAAAGGCACTCCATACGATACTGGTCTGGATCAGAACAAACTGGCTGAGATCGCAGATTACTTCCGTCCGATGAGAGACGAAGCGCTCGATACAGGCCTCTTAAATCCGAAGAACCTTGGCGTAAATATCAAGACTCTTCTGTATCAGGTACCGGGCGGTATGCTTTCCAACCTGACAAGCCAGTTAAAAGAGCAGCACGCAGAGGACAAATACTACGATGTACTCGAAGAAGTACCGCGTGTAAGAAAAGACCTCGGCGAGTGCCCGCTGGTTACTCCGTCTTCCCAGATCGTTGGTACCCAGGCTGTATTCAATGTCCTGATGGGCGAGCGTTACAAGATGGTAACGAAAGAGACAAAAGACGTTCTTGCCGGAAAATACGGTGCAACTGTAAAACCGTTCAATCCGGAAGTACAGAAGAAATGCATCGGCGATACCGAGCCGATCACCTGCCGCTACGCAGACCTGCTTGAGCCGGAGCTTCCGAAACTGGAGAAAGAGATCGAGCAGTGGAAACAGCAGGATGAGGACGTATTAACCTACGCTCTGTTCCCGCAGGTAGCTGTAGACTTCTTCAAATATCGTGAAGCACAGCAGACAAAAGTAGATCCGGCAGCCGCTGACAAAAAAGACGGCGCATATCCGGTCTAAATAAAATCTGAGTAAAAAAAATCAGCCGGTGTTCTGTGTTCCCCGTAAAAAGGAATGCAGACACCGGCTTTCCTTTTCAGCTTTTCAGCCATTGCGCCAGTAATTTATTCGTGTTATAATTCAAAAGATCGAGGTGTGTCCGAAAAAGAATCAGGATGCCCCCAAAAGAAGAAATGTGGATGCCGAACGGCATTTGCAGATCGGAAAAACAAATCAGGAAGAAATAACATGAAAAAGAAAAAGAACAGTCTTCTTCAGAAGAGCAGAAGGCAGCGAACGAGAATCTCCTCATTCGTCTGAATCAAAATTACGGAAAGTTGAGCAAAGGACAGAAGAGGCTGGCAGATTTTATTACGGCGCATTATGACCAGGCCGTATCGATGACGGCAGCGCGCCTGGGACAGCAGGTCGGCGTCAGCGAATCGACAACGGTTCGCTTTGCGATGCAGCTTGGCTACGCGGGATATCCGGAGTTCCAGCGCGCACTGGAGGAGATGGTGATGAACCGTCTGAATTCGGTGCAGCGGATGCAGTTTACGTATGGCCGCGTGCCGCAGGGAGAAATTCTGGAGACCGTCCTGCAGTCGGATATTGAAAAAATCAAGATGACGCTGGAAGAAGTGGACCGGAGCGCCTTTGAGCGCGCTGCGGATACGATTCTTTCTGCGCGGACAATCTACATTGTCGGCATTCGGAGCTGCGCGCCGCTTGCGAGCTTTCTGGCGTTCTATCTCCATATGATTTTCCCGGATGTGCGCCAGGTACAGACAAACAGTTCCAGCGAGATTTTCGAGCAGATGATCCGCATCACGGAGGATGATGTGGTGATCGGCATCAGCTTCCCGCGGTATTCGATGCGTACGATGAAGGCACTGGAATTTGCGAACAGCCGCAAAGCGAAGGTAATTACGATCACAGACAGTGTGCATTCACCGATGAATGTTTATGCAGCCTGTACGCTGATTGCCAAGAGCGATATGGCATCGATCGTCGATTCTCTGGTGGCCCCTTTGAGTGTAATCAATGCGCTTGTCGTGGCGCTCTGCATGAAACGCCAGGCGGATGTGAAAAAGACACTTGAGAGCATGGAAAAACTGTGGGATGAGTACCAGGTTTACAGCAACGATGAAATCAACGGGCTGGACGATGCACGTCCCATGGGCGGAAAAAAGGCAGCTCTGCCGGTAAAGGAGAAAGCATGAGAAAAGCAGCAGTAATCGGCGGAGGCGCCGCCGGAATGATGACCGCCGTGCTTGCCGCCGGCGAAAAGACAGAGATTCATCTCTATGAAAAAAATGAAAAGCTGGGAAAGAAGCTGTTTATCACAGGAAAGGGCCGCTGCAATGTGACAAACGACTGCCCGACAGAAGAGTTCTTCACGAATGTGGTGACAAACCCGAAATTTCTGTACAGCTCCGCCTACAGCTTTGACAGCGCCCAGGTGCAGGAGTTTTTCGAAGCGGCAGGTGTCCGCTTAAAAGTGGAGCGCGGAAACCGTGTATTCCCGGAGTCAGATCACTCCTCGGATATTATCCGCGCGCTGGAGACGGAACTGAAACGGAAAAATGTGCAGGTGCATAAGAATACAAAAGTAAAAGAGCTTCTTTTCGAAGGAGACCGCGTGAAAGGAATCCGCCTGGAAAACGGGAAAGAGCTTTTTTACGATGATGTCGTTGTCGCAACCGGCGGTATGTCGTACCAGACGACGGGGTCGGATGGAGACGGCTACCGTTTCGCAGAAGAGGCAGGACTTGCCGTCACTCCGCTCCGCCCGGCGCTGGTGCCGCTGGAAACAGAGGAAGCGTACATCCGTGAGCTGCAGGGACTCTCCCTGAAAAATGTGACGATGACGATTAAAAACGGCAAAAAGACGCTGTTCGATGGATTCGGCGAGATGCTGTTTACACATTTTGGAATTTCCGGCCCGCTGGGGCTTTCTGCGAGCTCCTACATCGGAAAAGCACTGGAACAGCAGCCGCTGAAAGGATATCTGAACCTGAAGCCGGCACTCACGGAAGAACAGCTGGATGCGCGGATCCTGCGTGAATTTGAAGAAAACCGAAACAAACAGTTCCGCAACGTGATCAACAGTCTGTTCCCGGCGAAACTGCTTCCGGTGATGCTCTCTCTTGGCGGGATCGACCCGTACAAACAGGTCAATGCCGTATCGAAAGCGGAGCGTCAGCACTTTGAAGAGCTGATCACGCATTTCCCGTTTACAGTAACCGGAACACGGGGCTTCCGTGAAGCAATTATCACACAGGGTGGTGTTTCCGTGAAAGAGATCCGTCCGGGCACGATGGAGGCAAAGAAAAAAGAAGGTCTGTACTTCGTAGGAGAAGTGCTCGATCTCGATGCACTGACCGGCGGCTTCAATCTGCAGATTGCCTGGGCAAGTGCCCACGCTGCAGCCGAAGAGATCCGGGCAAAGGAAGAACAGGAATAAAATATGGATCACAGATTTTAGAATTTTCAGGAGGAAGAGAGAAGATGAGATTTAATCTTGCAATTGACGGACCGGCAGGCGCTGGCAAAAGTACAATCGCAAAACGTGTGGCAAAGGAGCTTTCGTTTGTCTACGTTGATACAGGAGCAATGTACCGTGCCATGGGCATCTATTTTTCGGATCTTGGCATTGCACCGGAAGAGCAGGAAAAAATTGAGGCAGCCTGCAAAGATGTGAAAATTTCCATTTCCTACGAAAACGGAGAGCAGCAGGTTTATTTAAACGGCGTCAATGTCACCGGAAGACTGCGCACCGAGGAGGCTGGAAAGATGGCATCCGCGACAAGCGCCTATCTGGAAGTACGAAAAAAACTCGTGGAGCTGCAGCAGGAGATGGCGGAGAATACGGATCTTGTGATGGACGGCCGCGATATCGGAACTGCCGTTCTGCCGAACGCACCGTTGAAAGTCTATCTGACAGCAAGTGCCCATGTCCGCGCACTGCGCCGCTGGAAAGAGCTGACCGAAAAGGGACAGACAGCCGATCTTGCGAAAATCGAGGAAGATATCAATGAGCGTGATTATCAGGACATGCACAGAGAGCATTCCCCGCTGGTACAGGCAGAAGACGCCGTACTCGTTGACAGCTCTGAAATGACGATCGATGAGGTTGTGGAAAAGATCTTAAGCCTTGCCCGCGAGCGCATGTAAACGCGGCAGAGAAAAGAGGAGAAGAAAAACAGATGGAAGTAACTGTTGCAAAAAGTGCAGGCTTCTGCTTCGGCGTCAAACGGGCGGTCGATACGGTATACCGTGAAATTGAGAGCGGTGAAAAGCCGGTCTACACCTTCGGCCGATTATTCACAACGAACAGGTTGTGGAGGATCTCGAAAACCGCGGTGTGCAGGTGATCCTTTCGGAAGATGAACTAGAGGGGCTTTCTGGCGGAACCGTTGTGATCCGTTCCCATGGCGTATCGCGTGATGTCTGCGAAAAGATCGAAGCGCGCGGCATGAAAATTGTAGATGCGACATGTCCGTTCGTCAAGAAGATCCACCGGATTGTGGATGAAGAGGGAAGAAAAGGCCGCCATGTTGTTATCATCGGAAGCGCGGATCATCCGGAGGTGCAGGGCATCATGGGATGGGCGAGCGGCCCGGTTACCGTGATCCATACCTCCGAAGAAGCAGAGCAGTTTGTGCCGGAAAACGGAAAACCAATATCTATTGTGGCACAGACGACATTTAATTACAACAAATTTAAAGATTTAGTTGAAATTTTTTTGAAAAAGAGTTATGATAGTACTGTTTTAAAGACTATCTGCAACGCTACCGAGGAAAGACAGACGGAAGCGAGAGCAATTGCCAGGAAGGTTGATGCCATGTTTGTCGTGGGAGGCAGACATAGTTCAAACACGCAAAAGCTGTATGAGATATGTAAAGAAGAATGTAAAAATACTTACTTTATAGAGACACTCGTTGATTTGGAATCTAAGCCTTTTCAATCATTTGGTCGCGTAGGTATTACAGCTGGGGCATCCACCCCGAATAAAATAATTGAGGAGGTTCAAAAAATGTCAGAAATGAGTTTTGAACAAATGCTGGATGAATCATTTAAAACAATCAGAAACGGAGAAGTCGTTGAGGGTACTGTAATCGATGTCAAAGACGATCAGATTATCCTGAATATCGGATACAAAGCCGATGGTATTCTTACCAAAAACGAATATTCCAACGATTCTTCCATCGATCTTCACACCGTTGCACAGCCAGGTGACAAAATGGAAGTCAAAGTTCTGAAAGTAAATGATGGAGAGGGACAGGTCCTTCTTACTTACAAGAGACTTGCTGCTGAAAAAGGCAACAAGAGACTCGAGGAAGCATTCGAGAATCATGAAGTTCTGAAAGCAAAAGTAACACAGGTACTGAACGGAGGATTATCCGTAGTTGTTGAGGAGACCAGAGTATTCATTCCGGCCAGCCTTGTATCTGATGTATATGAAAAAGATCTGTCTAAATATGCAGATCAGGAAATTGAATTCGTTATTACCGAGTTCAACCCGAGAAGAAGACGCATCATCGGTGACCGCAAACAGCTCATCGTTGCTGAGAAGAAGAAACTGCAGGAAGAACTGTTCGCACGCATCGCAGTTGGCGATGTTGTAGAGGGAACTGTTAAGAATGTTACCGATTTCGGCGCATTCATCGATCTGGGCGGAGCTGACGGACTGCTTCACATCTCTGAGATGTCCTGGGGCCGCGTAGAGAACCCGAAAAAAGTATTCAAAGTTGGTGAGACTGTAAAAGTTCTGATCAAAGACATCAACGGCGACAAGATTGCTCTTTCCTTAAAATTCCCGGAAGAGAATCCGTGGCTGAACGCTGCTGACAAATACGCTGTAGGCAACGTAGTAGAAGGCTGTGTTGCCCGTATGACTGACTTTGGTGCATTCGTTGAGCTTGAGCCGGGCGTAGATGCTCTGCTTCATGTTTCCCAGATTTCCAGAGAGCATGTTGAGAAACCGTCTGATGCACTGAAAATCGGACAGGAAATCACTGCAAAAGTAGTTGATTTCAACGAGGAAGACAAAAAAATCTCTCTGAGCATGAAAGCTCTGGAAAACGAAGAGCCAGTAGAAGAGTAAGAATAATTTAACTTGCAGGTGCTGCAGTTGGATGATTAGAATGCCGTAGACAACCGGGTTTCCTGAACAGACAGGAAACCTGTTGCCTGCGGTATTTTCTTATCATCCTGTTTTTGGCACCAGAAAAGAAAAAGGGGATGAAAGTTTATGTGGGAGACGAAGATTCTGGGTGTGGATCTGTACCACGTTCTAGCATGGTTCTGGCTGTACAGCTTCTGCGGATGGATCTGGGAGAGTTCCTATGTATCGATCCGGCAGAAAAAACTGGTCAACCGCGGTTTTGTCAATGGTCCGCTGCTGACACTGTACGGCACCGGCGCTGTTATGGTATACTTGATCCTGCGCCCGTTTGAAGCGAACGTCTGGGCACTGTATTTCGGAGGTGTCATTGTAGCGACGGTTCTGGAATATGTAACCGGCGTGCTGATGGAGACCATTTTTCATGCGCACTGGTGGACTACAGCAATCAGAAGTTTAATTTTCAGGGAAAGATCTGCCTCAGCAGTTCGATTGCCTGGGGATTCTTTACACTGGGGCTGTTCTATATTCTGCAGCCGATTGCCGTGAAAGTAGTGAATCTTGTTTCGGATACTACAGGAGAGATCATTGTTTCCGTTGTTACCGTCTGCTATCTGGTAGATTTTGGATTTTCCGCAGCCGCAGCATTCCAGCTGGGACAGAAGATGCGCAGTCTGGAGAAAACGTGGGGAGAATTTCTGAAATATCTGCAGAAATCCCGCTTTAACCAGCTTGCCGAGGAGATGAATGCGAAAGTACAGCAGTATCGTGCAGAGTATTCCAGAGATAAGATGAAAGAATATCTGGCCGAGAAGCGCCAGACACTGTCTGAGGCAATGGAGCAGATGCAGAAGCTGGAGAAGGAGCGGAAAGAAGCCGAGGGAAGAAGAAATCCGCTTTTCGAGTCGAAGAACCGCCTGATGGAGTTCGGAGCAGAGCAGAAGGAACGCCTGACCGAGTTCGGAGCAGAGCAGAAAGAACGGTTTGCGGCACTTGGATTTGATGTGCGCAGTGATAAGATGCCGGATCTTAAAGAGCTGCTGGAGCGCTTTGACCAGATGACAAAACCGCAGCTTCCGACCAACTGGCTGATGCGCCTGACAACGAAACGTTATCTGCGCGCCTATCCGCATCTGCAGGGAACGCATCATGCTTCTCTGAAAAAGGAAGAAAAAAAGGTAGAAGAGAAAGAAGAGAAAAAATAAAGGACTGCTTGGAAAGGACAGTCCCGGAAAAACGGCCGTGCATGCAAAAATGTGTACGGCTGTTTTATTTTCTGGTTTTGCTATCGTCTTTGAAAAAGAGCTGAAGCTCGGAACAGAGATACTCTTTCAGGAGATCTTCCTGCGAAAGAAAGGCATCGGACCACTCAAAATAGTAAGGGCGGCTTTTGAAATCCTCGCGGAAGGCCGGGGTGAAAAACTCTTTCTGCTGCGGAAGAAATGTACCGGTCCGCCGCTGATAGCAGTTGGCAGCCTTTGCTTTCTGACGGTGTTCCGGATCGACAAACGCGCCAACGCTCTTGTGAACAGCCTGATCCTCCAGCGGAAGATAATAGTAATTCTTATAGTCCGGGAAGAAATATTTCAGCTCCGCCGTATGCGTCTGCAGGGAGAGAGAAACCCGTGAACCAAAGGCTGTAAGAGAACCATCCGCGCAGACACGGGAGAGGAAAACCGGAACTTCCCGCTCGGGCTGCAGTGAAACTTCCAGTGTCTGTCCGGTAAAACGACACGACTGGACAGAAAAATCGCCGTGAAACAGAGCAGGAAGCGCGAGCAGTTCCAGAACAGAACCCATGCCGAGGACATCCTCATAATTGTGAAGGAAAAGCAGTTCCAGTTTCTTTTCATCCAGTGTCTGAAGATAGTCGTGGTAAACAGAAATCAACTGTTTTCCGTTAAGTTGATCCTTCCGTGGGAATGAGAGATACTGTTCCACATTTTTCTGTTTCATTGAAGAAAGTCCCAGGATTGACTGAAACGGGCGGAGTGCCTGATAAAGATCCAGGGATGCGATTGACGAAAGCGGATCTTCCATCTGATAAAACAGTGCTTTGTGTGTGAGGTAAGGAAGATCAAATGTCGTTCCATTAAAATGCACCAGCTGCTTCACGTCGGAAAGAAACGTGAAAAAAGAGACAAGCATCTCTTTTTCTTCGGTCGGTCGATCAAGAAACCACTGGCGCAGTGTGAAAGTATCCGCGGCCGGGTCAAAGAACAGCGCACCAATCAGATAGAGATGCGAGGTACGCCAGGAAAGGCCGGTCGTCTCAATATCGAAAAAGACATCGCCGTTTCTCAGATACATCTGAAGATCGGCAGAGAGAGCGGCGGGGGTAGAATCTATGATCTGCATAAGGTTTTTTTGTCTCCTTTGAAAAACTTTTTTTGAATCTAAAGATATTATAAGACGAAAAAATCTGACATGCAAGAAAGACAGCGACTAATCGTTGCGTGATGAGAAAAGTTCTGCTATAATAGAATGTGCGTTCGCTTTCGAAAAAAGAAAACGGCGCTTTGGAGGAAAAACATGATTGCATTTATCAAAGGAACTGTAGATTCTCTTTCGGAAGGAAAAATGATTCTCGAAAGCCATGGAATCGGCTATGAGCTGAATATTCCAGCGAGTATGTTCGACGCAGGCATCCGGGAGGGAGAAGAGTTAAAGATATATACCATATGAGTGTGCGGGAAGACGGAATTTCCCTATTCGGCTTTCTGTCCCGTGAAGATCTTGAAATATACCGTATGCTGATCGGCGTAAGCGGCATCGGACCAAAAGCGGCGCTTGCGGTGCTGTCCACGCTTACTGCAGACAATCTGCGCTTTGCCGTCCTCTCGGAAGATGTCCAGGCGATTGCCAAAACACCGGGCATCGGAAAGAAGACCGCGCAGAAGCTGATTCTGGAATTAAAAGACAAATTCGACCTGCAGGAAGCGTTCGAGCAGAAGCTGGCAGGAAATCAGGCGGCTGCGGCGGTACGGCAGGCAGGCGAACCGGATGCCTTCCAGGATGCGGTACAGGCGCTGACTGCGCTTGGCTACTCCGGAACGGAAGCACTGCAGGCAGTAAAGAAAGTCGAAATCACCGAAGGCATGGACAGCGAGGCTGTGCTGAAAGCGGCATTGAAGCATATGTTTTAGCAGATGGTCCTAAATTGTGGAAGAAGGAAACCTTATAACGATGGAAAGAAGAATTATCACAACTGACGTTCTCGAGGAGGACGTGAAAATCGAAGGTTCGCTCCGTCCCCAGCACCTGGACGACTACATCGGACAGGAAAAGACGAAAAAGAACCTGAAAGTATATATTGAAGCAGCAAAACAGCGAAGTGATGTTCTCGATCATGTGCTGTTTTACGGCCCTCCGGGACTTGGAAAAACAACGCTGGCGGGCATCATTGCAAATGAGATGGGAACCCATATGAAGGTAACGAGCGGCCCGGCGATCGAAAAACCGGGTGAGATGGCAGCGATCCTCAACAATCTGCAGGAGGGCGACGTCCTGTTTGTTGATGAGATCCACCGCCTGAACCGCCAGGTCGAGGAGGTTCTTTACCCAGCGATGGAGGATTTTGCGATTGATATCATGATCGGAAAAGGCTCTTCGGCGCGCTCGATCCGCCTGGATCTGCCGAAGTTTACGCTGGTCGGCGCAACAACGCGTGCAGGTCTTTTGACTGCTCCGCTCCGCGATCGGTTCGGTGTCATCCACCATCTGGAATTTTACACGGAGGAAGAATTGGCCAACATTATCCTGCACTCCTCAAAAGTACTGAATGTGGAGGTGGACCCGCAGGGAGCGCTTGAGATGGCGCGCCGTTCCAGGGGAACACCGCGCCTGGCAAACCGGATTTTAAAGCGTGTCCGCGACTTTGCCCAGGTGAAATACGATGGAAGGATCACAAAAGAGGTCGCATCGTTTGCTCTCGATCTGCTGGAAGTAGACCGTTACGGACTGGATCAGACCGACCGGCTGCTTCTTACCACCATTATGGAAAAGTTCCAGGGCGGTCCGGTGGGACTCGATACCCTGGCAGCATCGATTGGAGAAGATGCCGGCACCATCGAGGATGTCTACGAGCCGTTCCTGATCAAATCCGGATTTATCAACCGCACTCCGCGCGGAAGAGTGGCAACGGAATTTGCCTGGCACCACCTGGGGCTGGAGGCACCGCGTAAGATCGAAGAGTAAAAGCCCTGAATCTTTCATTTCCTGTCGCTTTTTGCAGAAAAAGGTTGTTTTTCTTCCATTTTCGGTATATGATAGGTTATATTAGCCGGGAGTTTGGTCCGGTTAAATTCAGTGGAGGAAAAGCAAAAGAATGGCTGTAAAAAATACAACACAGGTTTTAATAGATGGAAAAATTATCACACTGGGAGCTATGAGAGCCCGGAATATCTGCAGAAAGTAGCTGCTTATCTGAATCAGAAGATCAGCGAACTTTCTCAGTCAGCCGGATACAACCGCCTGTCGGTGGATACGAAGCACACACTGCTTGCACTGAACATTGCAGACGACTATTTCAAAGCAAAAAGCCAGGTAGATACCCTCGAAGAGGATATGGAAGCCAAAGACCGGGAAACCTACGATATGAAGCACGATCTGATCGCAGCGGAAATCCAGGCCGGCGATCTGAAAAAAGAGCTGGAAGAGAAACGAATCGAGCTGGAACATGTGCGCGGCGAGATGGAAGAACTGCAGCGGCAGCTTGATAAGGCAAATAAGGATCTGGAAGATTTATTAAAAGCGTAAAAGAAGGAAAAACGGGGGATTGCGGAACAGGTAATCGCCCGTTTTTAGGAGATAAAGATGAAGACAGAATTATTAGCACCAGCCGGTTCGATGGAAGCGTTAAAAGCGGCGGTTTCCGCCGGTGCGGATGCCGTCTATCTCGGCGGAGCCGCATTCGGCGCAAGAGCGTATGCAAAAAATTTGGATGAGCAGGAGATTCTCTCAGCCATCGATTACGTCCATCTGCGGAACCGGAAACTGTATCTGACGGTCAACACCCTCTTAAAAGAGGAGGAACTGGAAGAGAAACTGTATCCGTATCTGCGTCCGTACTATGAGCAGGGACTGGATGCCGTGATTGTCCAGGATATGGGCGTTTTAAAGGCGGTCCGCTCCTGGTTCCCGGATCTCGACATTCATGCGAGCACACAGATGACAGTGACAGGATCTGCGGGAGCGCGTTTCCTGGAGAGCCTTGGCGCAACGCGTGTGGTACCGGCCCGTGAGCTTTCGTTTGCAGAGATCCAGAAAATCCACCGGACGACCAACCTTGAAATTGAATGCTTCGTCCACGGGGCGCTCTGCTACTGCTATTCGGGACAGTGCCTTTTTTCCACCTGATCGGCGGAAGAAGCGGAAACCGCGGAAGATGCGCGCAGCCGTGCCGTCTGCCGTACGAAGCGTACGATAAAGACAACCACCGCATGGGGGAGCCGGGCGACCGCTATCCGTTAAGCCCGAAGGATATGTGTACGATAGAACTGCTGCCGGAGATTGTAAAATCCGGGATTATGTCCCTCAAAATCGAAGGCAGAATGAAAAAGCCGGAGTATACAGCGGGCGTTGTCAGCATTTACCGCAAATACCTCGATCTGTACGAGAAAAAGCCGTCCCGTTTCCACGTTCTGCCGGAGGACATGAAAAAGCTGCATGAGCTGTATAACCGTGACGGTTTCAACAAAAGCTATTATACCGTAAGAAACGGACGCGATATGATGGCGCTGAAGAACGAAAAAGAGCAGGAAAATAAAAAGAAACAGCGCAGAAATGAGCAGCTCTTTTATGAGATCCAGAGAGATTATATCGAGACTGAGGCAAAAGAGCCGATTTCCGGCTTTCTGACCCTGTATCCGGGCCAGCCGGCGTCTTAAGTGCAGAAAGCGGAAAATACAGCGTAACAGCAGAGGCGGGCATGGTAGAACCGGCAAAGAAGCAGCCGCTGACAGAGGAACGCGTAAAAACACAGCTGGAAAAGACAGGCGAGACACCATTCTATTTCAAAGAACTCGATATCTGTATGGATGACAACTGTTTCGTGCCGATGCAGACGTTAAATGAGCTGCGGAGAGGCGTTTCGGACCAGCTGGTGAAAGAGATGACAGAGCCATATCGCAGAAAAGCAGCGGAAAAGCCGGAACAGGAAGCAAAAGCATCTGGAAAACCGGACCAGGAGAGCAGGGCAGAAAAGAAAATGGAGCTGACCGCATCTGCCGAGACGAGAGCCCAGTGGAATGCGCTGCTCGAGATTCCGGAGATCACGACGATCTACGCCGGCATGGGATGCTTCAAACGGGAAATCTTCGAAGAGCAGGCGGAAAAAGGCATCCTGCAGGCGAAAGAACTGGGAAAACAGGTTTATCTGATGCTGCCGCACGTTGTACGTGAAGGCGATCTGAAGGAATACCGCGACACGTTCCGCTGTCTGAAGGAGATCGGTCTTGGCGGTTTCCTGATCCGCAATCTCGAAAGCTTTTCGTTTTTGAAAGAGATGGGAATGGAAAAGGATATCCGGCTCGATTACAGCGTTTACACGTACAACAGCCGTGCGCAGGCATTCTGGCAGGAGCAGGGCGTGCAGCGTGATACCGTTCCGTATGAGCTGAACGAGCGGGAAATCGGAAAACGTGACAATACGAACAGCGAAATGGTGGTCTACGGCTACCTTCCGATGATGGTTTCCGCCCAGTGTGTCCAGAAGAACCTGAACGGCTGTAATCACAGTTATTCCCTGGTACGCTTAAAAGACCGGATGGGAAAATACTTCCCGGTGAAGAGTTACTGCACCTCGTGCTACAGTGTGATCTACAACAGCCTTCCGCTCGGCCTGGTAAAAGAAGCCGATGAGATCCGGTTCATGCATCCGGCTGCGGTGCGGCTGAATTTTACCATCGAGACACTGGAGGAGACAAAAGAAATCGCCGCTGCGTTTGCTGGAACGTACTGTAAAGGAATCGCAGTTCCGGCCGAACAGGAATATACCAAAGGCCATTTCCGCCGGAAAGTAGAGTAAACGGTGAGAAAAAATAAGGGGAATTTATGGAAAATACCATTGTTCAGTTATCAAAATATGTGATTACCTTCCTCATGATCTGTTTTACCGTGCAGTCGTTTGCTGCACTCAAAGAGCGGGATGAGGATGAGCGCCATTACATTCTGATGCGGCAGATCATCATGATCATTCTGATGAATTTCATCTGTTTCTTCGTGATGTTCCTGCAGGAAGGCGAAGTATCAACGATTCAGATGTTTCTGCTCACGATGGCGTATATCCTGGGCGTACAGATCCTGTACCGCCTGATTTACCGGAAGGCATCGATGATCCTGGTAAACAACATGTGTATGCTGCTCTCGATCAGCATGATTATTCTGACGAGACTGAGCGTGTCAAAGGCGATGTCCCAGTACAAAATTCTGGCGGCATCCACACTGCTCTGCTTCATCATTCCGGTCATTGTCCGAAAGGGCAAGTTCCTGAAAAATCTGACCTGGATTTACGCTGTGCTCGGAATTGCCATGCTTTCCGTCGTTATGGTGCTTGGCTTTACTTCCGGCGGTGCGAAGCTGTCGATCGAAATCCACGGCATTACGTTCCAGCTCTCCGAGATTGCCAAGATCACACTCGTGTTCTTTATGGCAGGCATGCTGCGCGAGGATAATTCCTTTGGAAACGTTGTGAAAGCAACGGTCATTGCGGCAGTTCATGTGCTGATCCTTGTTGCATCCACCGACCTTGGAACTGCGTTCGTCTTCTTTATGGCGTACGTGGTTGTAATCTATGTGGCAACGAGAAAAGCCAGATATCCGCTTTTGGGACTTGCGGGAATGAGTGCCGCCTGCGTTGTGGCGTATTTCCTGTTTTCCCATGTACGGAACCGTGTGGCACTCTGGCAGGATCCGATCGGAAACTGGGATATCAGCAGCCAGTTAGCACAGGGACTCTTCGGCATGTGCTCCGGCGGATGGTTCGGAACCGGCCTTTTCGAGGGACGGCCTGACATTATCCCGGTTGCAACGAAAGACTTTATTTTCTGTGCGATCTGTGAGGAGATGGGCATTATCTTCGGAATCTGCCTGATTCTGCTGTGCATGTCCACATTCCTTCTGATTATCAATATTTCCATGAAGATGAGCAAACGGTTCTACAAACTGATTGCCATGGGTCTTGGAACGGAATATGCGACACAGGTGTTCCTCACCATCGGAGGAACCATTAAATTTATTCCTATGACAGGTATCACGCTGCCGCTGGTCAGCTATGGAGGAAGCTCTATGTTCTCCACGGTGCTGATGCTGTCGATCATTCAGGGATTGTACATCTTAAGGGAAGACGAAGGTGAGGAGCTTGAGAAAAGACAAAACAAGAAGAAACGAAACCAGCAGAAAAACGACCCAGGCGCCAAGAAAAAACGACGCCCGGACGAAGAGACCGAAAGACGAAAGAAGAGCGGCAGCCGGAACGACGGACAGGGAACCCGCCAGAAGTACCGCGAGCAGCCGGATGAATTCGAACGGCGGATCGAAGAGCAGACCGAGAACAGCCTCCACTGGTAAGGCGGCAAACAACGGCGCAGGGCCGTATCTGATCGTTTCGTTCCTGTTCGTGGCAATGTTTCTTGGGCTGATCGCGTATCTCGTTTACTTTAATGTCGTGCGGAAAGAAGAATTTCTGAATAGTTCTCACAATACGAGACAGAATAACTATGCAGAGCGCGTGATCCGCGGAACAATCTATTCTGCGGACGCCAGGAACTGGCAAAGACGACGACAGATGAAAACGGGGATGAGGTAAGAACGTATCCGTTCGGCAGCCTGTTTGCGCAGGTGGTTGGCTACACGGGAAAAGGAAACAGCGGCTCGAATCTTCCTACAACTATATGCTGATGGAGTCCCATACAAGTAAGTTAAAGCAGGTAAAGAATGAATTCAGCGATGCGAAGAACCCGGGAGACAGTCTCTATACAACGCTGAATACAACACTCCAGCAGGCCGCGGCCGATGCACTGGACGGATACCGCGGTGCAGTTGTCGTGCTGGAGGCAAAAACGGGCCGTGTACTTGCCAATGTGAGCAATCCGGTTTTTAATCCTAATACGATTGATGAGGACTGGGAGGCACTGAACGCAGACGATGAGAGCGGCGTGTTTCTGAACCGCGGTCTGCAGGGAAGATATCCGCCGGGATCTACGTTCAAGATTGTTACTTCGCTTGCGTATCTCCGTCAGAACGGCACACTGGACGGTTTTTCGTTCGACTGTGACGGTGAGCTGACAGCAGGAAACTATACGATTCACTGCTCCGGCGGTGAAGTGCATGGACCGGAAGATTTTGCAGGTGCGTTTGCACATTCGTGCAACTCTGCCTTTGCACAGATTGGCCTTGGGCTGGATAAAGATGCCTTCCGCTCGCTGGCGGATTCCCTGTATCTGAACAGCCGTCTGGATCTGGAGCTTCCGACCAGCAAAAGTTCTTTCGACCTTGATTCGACAACGGCGGATGCTCTTGTGATGCAGACCTCCATTGGCCAGGGCGATACGCTGGTAACACCGATGGAGATGGCACTGATCGCCTCCGCGGTTGCAAATGACGGAGAAATGATCAAACCGCGTTATGTGGACAACATTGTGTCTGCGGACGGACAGGCAGTCAAAACCTTTTACAAAGAGTCTCTTGGCACGGTAATGTCCGAGAGCGAAGCCAATACGCTGACAGAGCTGATGAAAGGCGTTGTCCAGAGCGGAACTGCAGTTTCACTTTCGGATCTGCCGTACAATATCGCCGGTAAAACAGGAACCGCAGAACACGGAAGCGACGGAGAGACACCGCATTCCTGGTTTGTCGGATTCTCCAATGCGGATGATCCTGATATTGTCATTGCTGTTGTGGCAGAAAACGGCGGATATTCGAGTGAAGTCGCTGTACCGATTGCAAGACAGGTAATTGAAGCATATTATGCACAGCAGTAAACGATGAAAAAAACGCGTTCGAACCGGAAAGGATGGGTTCGGGCGCGTTTTCTGAATTTTTAGAAAAATGTTAGAAAAAGGATGCGGTTTTAAGGTTGCGCGGGGGCGGGAAAAGAGGTATACTTTTTAACAGAAGATCTGGCGGCAAGCGGGAAGAAAAGAGCTGTCAGGGAATGGAAAAAGCCAGAAGGAGCTTAAAACGTATGATCGAAGCAGTAAGCTGCGGAGGTATCGTAATCTACCGTGGAAAAATATTGACGCTTTACAAAAGCTACCGCAACAAATATGAAGGCTGGGTTCTGCCGAAAGGAACCGTTGAGCCGGGAGAAACCCATGAACAGACTGCTGTCCGCGAGGTATATGAGGAGTCCGGCGTACACGGCACCATCATCAAGTACGTGGGAAAAAGCCAGTACAGCTTCAGCATTCCGGAGGCACCGTGGAAAAAGAGGTGCACTGGTATCTGATGGTCTCATCCGGCTACTACAGCCGTCCACAGAGAGAAGAATACTTTGTGGATTCGGGCTATTACAAGTATCACGAAGCATATCATCTGCTGAAGTTTTCCAATGAACGGCAGATTCTGGAAAAGGCCTATCAGGAGTATCTGGAACTGAAGAGAGCAAATTTATGGAAGGTTCAGCCACAGGCTCAGGGAAAATATGGTAAACTGGTATAAAAATCTGTACGTCGGGGATACTGCAAAAAAGAAACAGAAAAAATGGATGCGCCGGATTGAGAACAAAAAAGCAGTTCCGGGAGTCTGGCTCCTCACACTGCCTTCCAATCAGCAGAACAATCTGGATGTAATTCCGGCGGATCTGCTTTTGCAGCCGGCCGTGCGGAGAAACTGTCCGATGATTGTCGGACTTGCCGTGTCGCGCGAGGAAGCTTTTGAGCTTGTGGAGGCGATCGCATTGGAAACTTATCGGGAAACCGGAGAAGTAAAAATCCGGGAATGGCTGCTGAACCGGATTGAGGGATGTGAATGATACATATACTATTCATGATTTTGAAGGCACTGGGGATTTTACTCCTTGTTTTACTGTTTCTCGTGCTTCTTATCGTCTGCACCGTCCTGTTTCTTCCTTTTTGCTACCGGGCGCAGGTTCTGAAAGAAGAAGAGGGATTTGCCTGCGTAAAAGCGAGTGGAAGAGTATCGTGGCTTTTCGGAGCTGTCGCGCTGACGGCCTCGTATGAGGAACAGAAGCCGGAGGCGCAGATTCTGCTTTTCGGGGCATCACTGGAAACATGGAAACGGCGGCTGAAAAAGATCCGCCGGGGAGAAGCGTCCGTGCCCCGGACGGAGGAAAATGAGACAGAAAATGCGCCGGAAGCAGAAAAAACAGCAGAGCAGAAAGCGGAAGCGAAAAAAGAGCAGACATCGGCGGAACAACCGGCAGAACAAAAAACAGATACTGTAAAAAAACAAATGCCGCAAAGAGACGCAGAAAAGACACAGAAAGCACCGGACCAGACAGAAAAACAGCAGAAGGTGACAGCACAGAAGGAGCAGCCAGAGCAAGAGCAGGAACCGGATGCGCCGAAAAAAAGCATTCTGGAACGTTTTTCGGAAGGATCGAATATCTTCCGGAAAAACTGCTGAATCTTGCCAGCCGTCTGCTGCAGACAGCTTTCCGGCTGTTGGAACTTCCGTTCCGTCTGCTTGAAAAACTGGAGCAGAAAATCCAGGCAGGCAGACGGTTAAAAAGAAAGTGGGAGAGTGTGAAAAAATTCTTCCGTTCGAAGATGTTCCGTGAGGCGCTGCTCCATGCAAAGAAAGAAGTGCTTTATTTCCTGAAGAAAGCAGCACCGAAAAAAGTAACCGGCACAGTCCGGTTCGGATTTAACGATCCGGCACTGACCGGAGAGACACTCGGCATTCTGGGTATGATTTATGGAAAACTGCCGAAAGACCTTTCCATCCAGCCGGATTTCGAACAGGAAATTCTCCAGGGCGATGTCCGGATGAAAGGAAGTTTTCAGGCTGTGACAGCAGCCGGCATTGCACTTCGATTATTCCGGGATCAGAATCTTCGGAAAACCATACGACATTTCAAACACAAGGAGGCCTAAAAGATGGCAGAAAAGGACAACACATTTCAGAATACCGTAGAAGCACTGTTCCGCGGAATGGACAGTTTTATCACAACAAAGACGGTCGTAGGTGAGGCGATCCACATTGAGGATACGATTCTTCTGCCGCTGGTAGACGTTTCCTTCGGCGTGGGAGCGGGTGCATTCGCAGAAAATGCAAAGAACAATGCAGGAGGCGGTATGGGCGGAAAAATTTCTCCGAGCGCCGTTCTTGTCATCAGCAAAAACGGAACGCGTCTGGTCAACATCAAAAACCAGGATGCTGTCACCAAAATCATTGACATGGCTCCGGATCTGATCAGCCGCTTTACCGGCAAAAAGGAAGAGGACGGGTATACCGCAGAGAAAGTAGAGCATATAATAAACCAAGAGGCGGATAAGGAGTAAGCTCGTTTGTGCAGAATTTTAGGTTTTCTGCTGTTTTGGATGGGGGTCGGGCTTCTCATCAGCCTGATGATCCGCAGCTCATTTCTTACGGTTCTTGCGGCCGCTCTGCTGCTGTGCGTGGGATATCATCTGTTCTGCAATACAGGGGAATAGTGAAAGATGCACAAAAAGATCGGAAATGAACTGGCTGATTTGTACAGAGAAATACTTGCAAAATGAAGAAAGCTGCGCTATAATAAGTCCATCTTAAATGAATCAGCCAACTATACTAATATCATAGATCAAGACGAGGGCGTCTTACCAGAATGAAAGTTTCGGTAGGATGCTCTTTTTCTTTTGCTAAGCATATGGATCGTTGGCAGGTTCAGCTTAAGAGACCACGCTATTTTTTTCTCCCTTTTAAAATATAAAAAATAGAGCACAACAGGGCATAAGCGAAAACTTATGTCCTGTTTGCTCTTCCCAGAACTTTTTTTTAAAATCTTAATTCTATTTTTAAACAGCAAAAAAGCCTTCCCGGACTGGAAAGGCCTTTTAACCATTCAACTTATGCACGCTCTACTTTTCCGGATCTTAAGCAGGAAGTACATACGTACATTTTCTGCGGTACACCGTCAACTTTAACTTTGACAGATTTTACGTTAGATTTCCACATTTTATTGCTTCTTCTATGTGAATGACTTACGTTGTTTCCGAAATGAGCACCCTTCTCACAAATTGCACACTTTGCCATGATTGCACCTCCTTGACATACGTACTTGAGTCAAAACGCATTTTAGACTCACAACATAAGTCATTCTAACAGATCTATACCGGTTTTGCAAGTAAAAAATGAAAAAATTATATGAATTTTGAAGGTTTTTCATTTTAAACTTTCTTTTTTGCGGAAAAGCGGTTATAATGTATCGTAGAGTGGAGTCAGTTATTCCTGTCTCCATGTGTTTTGAATAGTATGATGGAATTGGAGGATACAAGGCATGAAAGGTCGTATGAATACAGGCTTGGGAGAAATCGTAATCAATCCGGATGTAATCGCCCTGTATGCGGGCAGCGTTGCTGTGGAGTGCTTCGGCATTGTCGGAATGGCAGCGGTAAACATGAAAGATGGACTGGTCAAACTTCTGAAAAAAGAGAGTCTGACACACGGAATCAATGTATCGATTTCGGAAAATAAAATTTCCCTGGATTTCCACGTGATTGTTTCTTACGGAGTCAGTATTTCTGCCGTAACAGATAACCTGATCAATAATGTGAAATACAAGGTGGAAGAGTTCACCGGAATGGAAATTGAAAAAATCAACATCCTGGTTGAAGGCGTTCGCGTCATCGACTGATGGTAATAGGAGGAAATGAAGAAAGTGGCTACAAATACAATTGATGCCGGCTTACTGGCAAAAATGTTTCTGGCTGGTGCAAAAAATCTGGAAGTAAAGAAAGAGTGGATCAATGAGCTGAACGTGTTCCCGGTACCGGACGGCGACACAGGTACCAACATGACGCTGACGATCATGTCCGCAGTCAAGGAAGTAAACTCGCTCACAGAAGTGAACATGTACAACCTTTCCAAGGCAATCTCTTCCGGTTCTCTGCGCGGTGCCAGAGGTAACTCCGGCGTTATTCTTTCCCAGCTCCTTCGTGGCTTTACCAAGAAGATCCGCGACTATCAAGAGCTGAATGCAGAGATTCTTGCAGAGGCAATGGAAAAAGCAGTCGAGACTGCATACAAAGCCGTTATGAAGCCAAAAGAAGGTACCATCCTGACCGTGGCAAAGGGAGCAGCAGAGAAAGCAGCAGAGCTTGCACCGGAAAGCGAAGATCTGAACGCATTCATCGAGGACGTTCTCGCGCATGCAGAGTACGTGCTCTCCCAGACACCAGAGATGCTGCCGGTATTAAAAGAGGCAGGCGTTGTGGATTCCGGCGGACAGGGTCTCTTAACCGTACTGCAGGGCGCATATGACGCGTTCCTTGGGAAAGAGATTGATCTGAATTTCGAGATGCCGGAAGCAAAGACAGAATTTGTCAGACCGTCCAAAGAGACAGAAAAAGAAATCAAATTCGGCTACTGCACCGAGTTTATCATTATGCTGGAAAACCCGCTTCCGGATGAAGAGGTTTATGCATTCAAAGATTTCCTGAACGGAATCGGAGATTCGATCGTTCTCGTTGCAGACGACGAGCTGGTTAAGGTACACGTACATACCAACGATCCTGGAAAAGCAATTTCCAAGGCGCTGACGTACGGACAGCTGACCAGAATGAAGATCGACAACATGCGTGAGGAGCATCAGGAGCGCCTGATCAAGAACGCAGAAAAAATCGCAGCACAGCAGGCAGAGGAAGATAAGAAGAGAAAAGAAGCAGCAAAACAGCCGCCGAAGGAGAACGGATTCATCGCCGTGTCCATCGGAGAGGGAATCAAAGAGATCTTCCAGGGACTCGGTGTTGATTACCTGATCGAGGGCGGTCAGACCATGAACCCGAGCACCGAGGATATGCTGACTGCAATTGAGAAGGTCAATGCAAAGAATATCTTTATTCTGCCGAACAACAAAAATATCATCCTCGCAGCAAATCAGGCAAAAGCCATGACTGAGGACAAAAATATCATCGTTGTTCCGACCAAAACCGTTCCGCAGGGCATCACAGCCATGATCAGCTATGTGCCGGAGAAATCTGCAGAAGAGAACGAGGAGGCCATGACAGAGGGCATCCAGATGGTGAAAACCGGTCAGGTAACGTACGCGGTACGTGATACCCACATCGATGAGAAAGAGATCCATCAGGGCGACATCATGGGACTTGGCGATCACGGACTTCTCGCTGTCGGACAGGATATTCTTACCGTTGCAGAAGAAACCATCCGCGCCATGGTCGATGAGGACAGCGAGCTGATCAGCATCTACTACGGTGAAGATATGAGTGAGGAAGATGCCGAAAGCTTGGCGAAAAAATCGAGCAGGCATATCCGGACTGCGATGTGGAAGTAAACTATGGCGGACAGCGATTTACTACTGTGTCGTTTCGGTTGAATAAGAGTAAGGAAAGAAAAACATGAATACGGAACCCCTGACAACACTGAAGGGGATCGGTGAAAAAACGGAGAAGCTGTTTGCAAAAGTAGGAATCTACAATTTGCAGCAGCTTCTGCATTATTATCCAAGAGATTATGACTGCTATGCAGAGCCGGTTCCCTTTCGCGAATGCAGACAAGAGGAAAAGAATGCGGTATACGGAAGAATTGTCCACAGTCCGTCGGTAAAAGGAAACCAGAGAAAGAGCGTCGTTGTCCTGGAACTCTACGAGGAGCCGGTGCGGCTGCAGCTTACCTGGTTTAATATGCCGTTTCTGCGGAGCACGCTGAAGAAAGGCAGTGTTTTTATCTTCCGCGGAAAGATACAGGAAAAATCAGGCCGTCTCGTGATGGAGCAGCCGGAAATCTTCACTCCTGCCGCATACCATGAGCTTCTGGCAAGTCTTCAGCCGGTTTATGGGCTGACAGCCGGTCTCACGAACAAGATGGTGAGCAAGGCCGTCGCACAGGTGCTGGAGCGATGCGCACCTGCGCAGGACTATCTGCCGGAGAAAATCCGTGCCCGGTATGAACTCTGTGAAATCAATTATGCCCTCCATGAGGTTCATTTTCCAAAAGACCAGGAGCATCTGGCAACGGCGCGGCGCAGAATTGTGTTCGAAGAGTTTTTTCTCTTCATCCTGTCCCTGCGGCAGTTAAAAGAGCAGACGGAGGGAATTACCAATGCGTTCCCGATCCGCGCCGTCTGGAAGACGGAGGAAGTCATCGAAAATATGCCGTACCGTCTCACGAATGCACAGATGCGCGTGTGGGGCGAACTGGAGCGGGACTTAAAAGGCCATACCCGCATGGCGCGGCTGGTACAGGGAGATGTCGGAAGCGGAAAGACAATTCTGGCGTTCCTTGCAATGATTATGACAGCTGAGAACGGCTACCAGTCGGCGCTGATGGTTCCGACGGAGGTCCTGGCGCGGCAGCATTATGAATCGCTCTGCACTCTGTTGAAAGAAAACAATCTGACGGAATACAATCCCCGCCTTCTGACTGGATCCACGAAAGCAAAAGAACGCCGGGAAATCTATGCCAGTCTGGAAGACGGAAGCTGCAAAATGGTGATCGGCACACATGCACTGATTCAGGAAAAGGTACAGTACAAAAATCTGGCGCTTGTCATCACAGACGAACAGCACCGCTTCGGTGTCCGGCAGAGAACGGCACTTGCTGAAAAAGGGGAACCGCCGAATGTTCTCGTTATGAGTGCAACGCCGATTCCAAGAACCCTGGCTATCATTCTGTACGGAGATCTTTCGATTTCTGTGATTGATGAACTTCCGGCGAAGCGTCTGCCGATCAAAAACTGTGTGGTGGATACGTCTTACCGTCCAAAAGCTTACCGCTTTATCACGCGTCAGGTCGAACTGGGCCGTCAGGCGTATGTGATCTGCCCGATGGTGGAGGAGAGCGAGGGTCTGGAAGCGGAAAACGTCACCGACTATACACAGCTCCTGAAAAAAGAGCTGCCGGGCATCACAGTAGAGATGCTGCACGGACAGATGAGGCGGCGCAGAAAAACGAGATCATGGAGCGGTTCGCCAGCGGAGAAATCCAGGTACTCGTCTCGACGACAGTCGTGGAGGTCGGTGTCAACGTGCCGAATGCAACGGTGATGATGGTGGAAAATGCCGAACGGTTCGGCTTGACACAGCCTCCATCAGCTCCGCGGACGTGTCGGAAGAGGAGAGCATCAGTCCTACTGTATTTTCATCCGCGGAAACAAAGATCAGGAGACCGCCAAACGTCTGGAAATCCTGAACCATTCGAACGACGGGTTTTATATTGCCTCGGAAGATTTGAAACTGCGCGGCAGCGGCGATCTGCTGGGAACGCGCCAGAGCGGGGATATGGAATTCCAGATGGCAGATATTTTCCGGGATGCCGATATCCTGCAGAAAGCGAGTGAGGCGGCTTCAGAACTGCTTGCCGACGATCCTTATTTTGAAAAACCGGAGCATGAACTGCTGAAAAAGGTAATGAAATCGTATCTTGATCTGGAAAACCACGACATTGGATTGTGAAAAATTACAAAAAAATCCGGCTTTAAAATGCAAAATCGGATAAAAATAACAGCCTGATTGGATAGTATGGAAAATGACTGTACAATTTCGTGGAAAATTCGTGCGAAATCAGATATTACTTGAAATGACAAAAAAATTCATGTATCATAAACAAGGAATCAAAAAATGTGCGGACCGTGAGTGTCAAGCGTTCGCCTGAATGATAGTTCGCAGGACGGCTCTTCCAAAATATACAGGGCCGGTCTAAATGGGAGGAAACAGATATGGTAAAGAAAAAACCAGCTGCCCAGGCTAAGACAGCAGAGAACGAGACAGTAAAAGTAGAGACCAAAGCAGCAGAAAAAACAACCGCAGCAGAGAAAGAAGCTGTAAAAGAAGTTGCAAAAGAAGTTGTAAAGGAAACTGCAGCAGCAGAGGAAGCACCTGCAAAAGCAGAAGAAAAACCGGCAGCAAAAGCTGCAAAAACAACCCGCACAACAGCAAAGAAAACAACGACAAAGAAAGCGGCTGCACCGAAAAAACCAGCAGCAGCGAAAAAGCCGGCAGAGAAAAAAGCACCTGCAAAAGCAGCAAAGAAAGAAGCGGAGCAGGAGATGATTCTGCAGTTCGGCGGAAGAGAAATCAAGGAGAAAGATCTGTACGAGAGAATCCAGCAGATCTGGATCGAAGGATATGGCAAGAAAGCAGAGGAATTAAAGAGCCTGAAGGTTTATGTAAAACCGGAGGAATTTACTGCTTACTACGTAATCAATGATGATGTAACCGGAAGCATTGATCTGTAAGTATTATGTACAGCTCTGCAGGAGCAAGAAAAAAGCGTGAGCTTTTCCGAAAAGAAAAGAGCTCACGCTTTTTGATGCCTGTTCCGGCATCAGGATGTTATACCGGGATGATTAGTACTGGCCAGAAGAACCGCCGGACATCTGGCGTTCCTGCTGCTCAATCATCTTTTTGACCATATAACCTCCGACAGAACCATTCTGTTTGGAAGTCAGGTTACCGTTGTAGCCATCACTGAGCGGCACGCCGAGTTCGCTTGCCACCTCAAATTTGAATTTGTCCAGAGCGCCTTTTGCTTCTGGTACTGCTGCGGTATTCGATGAACGATTCGCCATGTTCATTCCCTCCTTTATCTTTGTGCTTGTTAAAAGCTGCTGTGAAGCAGATCCGGATGTGTTTTTCATCTGTTCTGCTACGGTCATAGTATGTGGAAAGAAAACAAAAATAAACTTCCAGATTCTGTATTTTTTCCGGAAAAGCGGAGAAAGTAAAAGAAGAAGGAAAAATGGAACGGCAGAAAAAATATAAAAACTGTGTAAAAAATTCACAAAAAGAATTGCGTTTTGAAAATAAATTTGTTATAATTGCTGTACATGGTAGTAAAAACAGGAGAAGGGGCGGTTTGCAGTAATGAATATTGGAATCATAGCACACAACAGCAAGAAGAGTCTGATCGAGGATTTCTGTATTGCATACAAGGGAATCCTCATGAAACATGAGGTGTACGCCACCGGAACCACCGGACGGCGGATTGAAGAGGTGACGAACCTTCATGTACACAAATTTCTGCCTGGAAGCGTAGGCGGAGACAAACAGTTTACCGAGATGATTGAACGCGGCGATATGGATATGGTAATTTTCTTTTACAATCCGACGATGATCAATCCGAAAGAGCCGGATGTCTACAAAATTATCCGTACCTGCGACCAGTACAATATCCCGATTGCAACAAATATCGGAACTGCGGAGTCTCTGATTTTGGGACTTGCAAGAGGAGATTTGGACTGGAGAGAGCAGTTGAAAGCCGACTGATCCATCAAACAAAAACAGTAAGGACGAAAATAAGACCAACATGAGAGTAATAGCAGGAAAATGCCGGAGTCTTCCATTAAAGACGGTTCCCGGCAGACAGACCCGGCCGACGACGGACCGGATCAAAGAAACCTTATTTAATATGCTTCAGCCGTATCTGCCGGATGCGCGTTTTCTCGATCTGTTCGCCGGAAGCGGGGCGATCGGAATCGAGGCGTTGAGCCGCGGCGCCGAGCGCGCGTGGTTTGTAGAGCAGAACAAAGCTGCAGCAGACTGTATCCGGCAGAATTTAAAATTTACGAAGCTGGAACAGCAGGCAGTGCTCCTGCCCATGGAAGCGCATGCAGCTCTGCAGTCGCTTCAGGGACAGGAGCCTTTTGGCTGCATTTTTATGGACCCGCCATACGATAAGGGACTGGAAAAGGACGTGCTGTATGCGTTCCGCGACGCCTCTTTTATCGGTGAGGATACCTTAATTATTGTAGAAGCATCGCTGAATACTGATTTCGACTGGGCGGAGGATGCCGGATACGAAATTCTGAAGAAAAAAATCTATAAGACAAATGTCCATGTATTCCTTACCCCGAAAAGCAAACACGAAGGAGTAAAAGAATCATGAAGACAGCCGTATACCCGGGAACTTTTGACCCTGTAACGTATGGTCATCTGGATGTCATTCTGCGTGCATCCAAGCTTTTTGACCGCGTAATCGTGGGAGTTTTACATAATTCCTCAAAATCTCCGTTGTTTTCTGTGGAAGAACGTGTTAATATACTAAAGAAAGCGACCCAGGACATTCCAAATGTCGAAGTCCGTTCTTTCAGCGGGCTCGCTGTTGATTTTGCGAAGGAATGCCAGGCGCATACGATCGTCCGCGGACTCCGCGCGATCACAGACTTTGAATATGAACTGCAGATGGCACAGACGAACCGCGTTCTGGAACCGGAAGTAGATACCACGTTTCTGATTACCTCGCTGGAGTATGCGTACCTCAGCTCCACGGTAGTAAAAGAAGTAGCTGCTTTTGGCGGCGACATTCACAAATTTGTTCCGGATTTTGTGGAAAAAGAAATCCGCGCAAAGTATGCCGCCCGAAATTCAGAAGGAATGCCGCAGGATAAAAGATAAGGAGAATTAAAATGAGCAGCAGAATTGAACAGATCATCGAAGAAATTGAGGAGTATGTAGAGAGCTGTAAATATCAGCCGCTGTCTACCACCAAAATCGTTGTAAATAAAGAAGAATTAGAAGAGCTTCTCCGTGAGCTCCGTCTGAAAACACCGGACGAGATCAAACGGTACCAGAAGATCATCAGCAACAAAGATGCAATTCTGGCAGATGCACAGAACAAGGCAGATGCCATCATTGCAGAGGCACAGGCAAAGGCAAGAGAGATGGTAGAGCAGAGTGAAGTGATGCAGTCAGCATACGCACAGGCAAATGAGACCGTCAACAATGCAAACCAGCAGGCACAGGAAATCCTGGATGCTGCAACCAACGATGCCAACAGCATCCGTCTCGGTGCCATCGGATATACCGATGATATGCTTGCCAACTTAAGCAATATTATGACGATTGCATTAAACGATGCAGGAGAGAAATACAACAGCTTTGTAGAATCCCTGACAAGCTGCTACAATACCGTTGTTCAGAACAGAAGTGAGCTCTCCCCGCAGGGTGCTCCGGAAGAAGAGCAGCCAGAGGAAGAAGTTGTCGTACCGGAATATGATCCGGCATCAGAAGAGGAAAGCGAAGAGGAATAAACCAAGCGTTCCTGCGAAAGCAGCACAGCAGAGCTTCCCGGCAAGATAAGGCCAGAGGGGCAGACCGCTGTTATGGATCATACAGTTTGTCTGGGCAGCGACAGAGAGACCGCCGAAGGCGGCACAGGTAAGGACAGCAGAGACTTTTCCGGCGTAAGGAAGAGAGGACGCGGCAAGCTGTGCGATTCCCGTCGTGATTTCCAGCACGCCGCAGAGCAGGGGCGATGCGGAACCAAACGGATGCAGATCCATCAGAAGTCCGGACAGAATGGAAAACAGGATGATGTATCCGCCAAGCTGTGTAATGATTTCAAATCCGTTCATGATAGAGGTGTCCAGCAGGTTTCCTTTGGAAGTCTGTTTTGACATCTCTTTTTTTTCCACGGAATGTGTCCGATGGGCGGTGTGCCGGTGCAGGCGGAAGCGGCGGAAAACAAGCCGGAACAGAAAACCAGTTAGAAAATTGGAACCGTAGAGCACGCCGAAGACGAACCCGGATGGATCTGTCCGGAAAATGCAGTTAAGATAACATAGGAAGACAGAAAAGCAGGACTCGGACTACTGCAGAAGGTTAAAAGATAGCACGCTTCGTTCCGGTCAATTTCTTCTGCCTCATAGAGCTGGGCAGTGATGCGCGCTCCCATGGGAAAACCGCAGAAAAGACCGAGAAAAAGTGCATAAAACCCAGCCGGGGAAAGACCGAAAACCGTTTGAAAAAAAACTTCTGCACGGGCAGAGATCCGCCGCGCGGCTCCTGTTTCCAGAAGAAGAGATGTCAGAATCAGAAACGGCAGAAGTGACGGAAGAATGGTATGAAACCAGAGATTGACACCCTCGCAGGCATAGAAAAAAGTCCGCGCGGGAAAGATAAGAAGACAGAAAAAAAGAAGCAGGGAAGAGAGAAATAAAAGTGATTTTTTCATGACGTTCGAACCTCCTCCCGCTTTCTAAAATAGAGTATGACGAAGCTTTGAAAAAAAGAAGATGGGAGAAGAAAAAATGAGCGTATTAGCAGGATTAAAACCGGAACGGGTATTTTATTATTTTGAAGAGCTCTGCCGCATTCCGCACGGCTCCGGAAACACAAAAGAAGTGAGCGACTATCTGGTTCAGTTTGCAAGGGACCATGAATTATCCTGGTATCAGGATGCGTCCAACAACGTGATCATCCGCCGCCCGGCATCGAAGGGATGTGAATTGGCTCCGACCGTGATTCTGCAGGGCCACTGCGATATGGTCTGCGAGAAGAAGCCGGGCAGCAGCCACGATTTTACGAAGGACGGCCTTGAGCTTCACATCGACGGCGATGAGATTTATGCCAGGGACACGACGCTTGGCGGAGACGACGGAATTGCCGTTGCCTATATGCTGGCTGTGCTGGAATCGGATGATCTGCAGCTTCCGTCCATCGAGGCACTGATTACGACGGATGAAGAGATCGGACTGCTCGGCGCAGCAGCATTAAACGGGAATGAATTAAAGGGAAGAACACTGTTAAATATGGATTCTGAAGAGGAAGGCATTCTCACCGTATCGTGCGCAGGCGGTATGACAGCCATGATGGATCTGCCGGTGCGCAGAAGCGAAGTGATGGGTGAGCAGATGGAAGTGACGATTTCCGGTCTTGCCGGTGGCCATTCCGGTACGGAAATCCACAAAAACCGTGCCAACTCCAACATTCTGGCGGGCCGTTTCCTGTACGAACTGGCAGGAAAGATGGATTATGCCTGATCGAGCTGGAGGGCGGCTTAAAAGACAACGCTATTCCGCGGACAACCCGCATGCTTCTTGCCATCGACGGCGGAGAGAAAGAGATCTTAAAAGAGGAAGCATCACGCTTCATCGAAAATCTTCGCAGAGAGTACAGCGGAACAGATGACGGTATTACCGTTACGGTAGAGAAAACAGGCGAGGGCGTTGCACCGGCGCTTCATCCGGTCAGCCTGCAGAAAACCGTCTTTTTCCTGATGAATCTTCCGAACGGGGTACAGAAGATGAGCGGCCAGATCCCGGGACTGGTGGAAACATCCCTGAACCTCGGCATTCTGAAATTAGAGCCGGATCACCTGCATGCGTGTGCGAGTGTGCGGAGCTCCGTGGGAAGTGCAAAAGAAGCCCTTTCCGACAAGCTGGAGTATCTGATCGGTTTCCTGGGCGGTGAGTTCCACGTAGAGGGCGCGTACCCGGCATGGGAGTATAAAGAGGATTCTGCCCTCCGCGATCTGATGGTGGCGGAATATGAAGCATGTATGGACAGAAACCGGCAGTGGAAGCGATTCATGCCGGACTGGAATGCGGTTTGTTCTATGAAAAGCTTTCCGGTCTTGACTGTGTATCTTTCGGCCCGAACATGAAAGCAATCCACACGACCGAGGAGCGGCTTTCAATTTCCTCCGTGGAGAGAACGTATCAGTACCTGTGCCGCGTTCTGGAGCAGCTTTCGAAACGGCAGGCATAAAAAACTGCCCGTGTCTATTTCAAAAAAGTTTCTGAAAAACAGTCATAAAACAGAAAAGACAGGCATAAAGTAACAGGGTGGGGATTGAATTTCCAAAGCGTTTACCATCCGATAAGAAAAATGGCTGAAAGCAGGAGCAAAAAAGGAGATTAGGGGACATGGATATACTGTTATGGCATGAGATTCTGGAACCATACGAGCTGGCTGTCAAGGAATTACAGGTGAAATTCCGGCATCTGATCAAGGAGCACCACGGAAAAGGCTGTACTCACCGATCGAGAGTGTGAGCGGCCGTGTGAAGAGTGTTTCCAGTATTCTGGAAAAAATGCAGAGAAAGGGCATTGCGCCCGAAGAGATGGAGGAGCAGGTGGAGGATATCGCGGGCATCCGCATCATCTGCCAGTTCGTTGAAGATATCGAAAAGGTTGCCGACCTGATCCAGAAGCGGTCGGATATTGAGATTAAGAGCGAGAAAGACTACATCCGCCACATGAAGGACAGCGGTTACCGGAGCTATCACCTCATTGTTTACTATACCGTGGAGACGATGAACGGCCCGAAGCGCATCCAGGTGGAAATCCAGATCCGCACGATGGCGATGGATTTCTGGGCGACGATTGAGCACTCGCTGCAGTACAAATATAAGGCAAACATTCCGGATCACATCCGGGAGCGCTTAAGCGCAGCTGCAAAGGCGATTATTGTGCTGGATAATGAGATGTCCTCTGTGCGGAGTGAGATTATGGATGCACAGAATTCCTCCCAGATGCAGCGGAATCTGATCACGGATATCCTGAATAATATCGAGAATCTTTACAAGGTGACGAACAAACGCGAAGTAGAAAAAATTCAGGATGAGTTTTATCACATCTATGCGCAGAACGATCTGCAGGAGTTAAAACGGTTCCACAAAGAACTGGATCTGATTGCAGAGGGATACCGCGCACAGGCAATTACAGACGAACTTTAGAACAAAAGGGGATAAACGGATATGATCACACTGCCGGAAGCCTTTGAGCAGGAGATGAAACAGCTGCTCGGTGAGGAAGAATATGAGGCATACCGCAAGACATTTGACGAGGCGGTACATAGAGGACTGCGGGTAAACAACGGAAAAATTTCGACAGAAGAGTTTCTTAGGCGGACCGATATTCCGCTTAAGAAGGTTCCGTGGATCCCCAATGGATTTTATTACGATGAAGAGAGCTGCAATCCGGCAAAGGATGCCGATTACTATGCGGGCCTGTATTATCTGCAGGAGCCGAGTGCGATGACACCGGCATCCCGCCTTCCAATTGAGCCGGATGACCGTGTGCTCGATCTCTGTGCGGCACCGGGCGGAAAGGCAACGGAGCTGGGAAGCCGGATCGGTGAGGGCGGCATGCTGCTGGCAAACGATATCAGCAATTCGCGGGCGAAGGCGCTGCTGCGCAACCTGGAAATCCAGGGAGTGGGACGTCTTCTCGTGACGAGCGAGGATCCGGAAAAATTAGTAACCTTGTATCCGGCCTTTTTTGACAAGATCCTTCTTGACGCGCCGTGCTCTGGGGAGGGCATGTTCCGAAAAGAGAGCTCAATGCTGCGCTACTACAGTGAAAATGGGCCGGAGCATTATGTGCCGATCCAGAAAAAACTGATCGAGCAGGCGTATCAGATGCTTGCAGAGGGCGGAGAGCTGCTGTACTCTACCTGTACGTTTTCTGTAAAGGAGAACGAAGAGGTCATCGCAGGGCTGCTGGATGTGCATCCGGATATGGAAGTGCAGGAAATTACCCCGGGTTACGAAGGGTTTGCGCCGGGAGTATCCGTGAATGGCCGCGATCTTTCCCGGTGCGTTCATATTTTCCCGCAGCGGATGGAGGGAGAAGGCCATTTCGTGGCGCTCCTGAAAAAGCAGGGAGAGAGCCGGAAACGGCAGCCTTCCCGCCTTTTGGAAACGACAAAGAAGCTGCCGAAAGAGGCGGAAGAGTTTCTTGCTGGCGTGCGCATGGACTGGAAGAATGGTTCGTTTGCCCTTGTGAAAGACCAGCTCTATTTTCTGCCGGAAGGTGTCTGTGCGGCAAAGGGTCTGCGCTATCTGCGGACCGGACTTTCGCTTGGCACCGTTAAGAAAAACCGCTTCGAGCCGTCCCAGGCGCTGGCGGCGTATCTGAAAAAAGAAGAATACGTTTCGTGTTTGACCATTCCCAAGGGAGATGACCGTGTCATGCGCTACTTAAAGGGTGAGACACTCTCGTTTTCCGAGGAAGAGTGTCAGGGGAAAAAGGACTGGGTGCTTGTGTGCCTGGATGATTTCCCACTTGGCTGGGGAAAAATAAACAACGGAACGTTAAAGAATAAATATTATGCAGGATGGCGGATGGTATGAGTAAATTACGACTCGATAAATATCTGGCGGACATGGGTGTGGGAACACGCCAGGAAGTAAAGGCCCTGGTCCGGAAGGGACGGGTGGCCGTAGACGGAATTACGGCAAAAGCCCCGGAACTGAAAGTCGACCCGGATGAAGCGCAGGTGACTGTGGACGGAAACAGCATTTCCTATGTGAAAATGGAATACTGGATGCTCCACAAACCGGCGGGTGTCGTCTCTGCGACGGAGGACCGCCGTGACCGGACCGTACTCGATCTTTTAAGTGGTGCGGCAAGAAAAGACCTCTTTCCGGTCGGACGGCTCGACAAGGACACCGAAGGGCTGCTGCTGATTACGAACGACGGAGCCCTTTCCCACCGGCTGCTCTCTCCGAAATCGCATGTCTCGAAAGTGTATGAGGCCGTGATTGACGGAAAAGTGACAGAAGAAGATCGGCAGGCATTTGCCGAAGGGCTCGACATTGGGGACGACAAACCGACACTTCCGGCCGAGCTTACCATTCTGGAAACGACAGAAAAAGAGCCTGGCATTTTTGAAAGCCGGATCCGCATTACCATCTGTGAGGGCCGCTTCCACCAGATCAAGCGCATGTTTGAGAAGGTCGGAAAAACGGTCGTCTATTTGAAACGGCTGTCGATGGGGAGCCTGGAACTTGATCCGGCGCTGCCAAAGGGCAGTGCCCGTCTCCTGACGCAGAAAGAAAAAGCGGCGCTTGGCATAGCGGACGCCGAAACACAGAAAGGAAAGTAAAGCATGCCTTTTTTACCAATTACAAGAGAAGAGATGAAGGAACGGGGAATCGAACAGTTTGACTTTGTCTATGTCATCGGAGATGCCTACGTGGACCATTCCTCGTTCGGACCGGCAATCATCAGCCGTGTGCTCGAGGCGAACGGCTATTCCGTCGGCATCATCTCACAGCCGGACTGGAAGGACGAGAACAGCATTTCGATTTTCGGTGAACCGCGTCTTGGCTTTCTTGTCTCTTCCGGAAATATGGATTCCATGGTCAACCATTATACCGTGGCGAAAAAGCACCGAAAAACAGATGCCTTTACGCCGGGCGGTGTCATGGGAAAACGGCCGGACCGCGCGGTTACCGTGTACGGCAATCTGATCCGGAGAACGTATAAACATACACCGATGATCCTCGGCGGCATCGAGGCATCGCTCCGGCGCCTTTCGCATTACGATTACTGGTCTGACCAGGTGCGCCGCTCCGTCCTTCTCGATTCCGGTGCGGATCTGATTTCGTACGGAATGGGAGAACTTTCGATCGTAGCGATTGCAGATGCACTTGCGGCCGGCATTGACGTTCATGATATCACCTTTATTCCGGGAACCGTTTATCGGAGCAAAACGCTGGATCACCTGATTGACCCGGTGGTGCTGCCGTCATTCGAGGAGGTGCGGGAGAGCAAGCGGACGTATGCGGAGAGCTTTGCGATTCAGTATAAAAATACCGATGCCATCAATGCGAAGCCGATGGCAGAGCCGTATGAGGGCCAGGGCTACATTGTACAGAATCCGCCTTCCCGTCCTTTGACAGAGCAGGAGATGGATGATGTCTATGCGCTTCCATACATGCGCGCCTATCACCCAAGCTATGAAAAAGACGGCGGTGTGCCGGCGCTTGGAGAAATCAAATACAGTCTGACGAGCAATCGCGGCTGCTTTGGATCCTGCAGTTTCTGCGCGTTGACGTTCCACGAGGGACGTGTTGTGCAGACAAGAAGCCACGAATCCATTCTGGCGGAAGCGCGGCAGATGGTTCAGGAAAAAGAATTTAAAGGCTATATTCACGATGTCGGCGGCCCGACGGCGGATTTCCGCGGTCCGGCATGCAAAAAGCAGCTCACCAAAGGCGCCTGCCCGAACCGGAACTGTCTCTTCCCGGAGCCGTGTAAAAATATGGTGGCAGATCACAGAGATTATGTGAAGCTGCTGCGGGAATTAAAAGACATTCCGGGCGTGAAGAAAGTCTTTATCCGCTCTGGCATCCGTTTTGACTATGTCCTGGCCGATAAAGACCAGACGTTCCTTTCCGAGCTGGTAAAGGATCACGTCAGCGGTCAGCTCCGCGTTGCGCCGGAGCACGTTTCGAACCGTGTGCTTTCCTATATGGGAAAACCGCGCCACGAAGTATATCAGGAATTTATCCGCCGCTTCGATGCGTGCAACAAAAAGACGGGGAAGCAGCAGTACGCACTTCCGTATTTTATGTCGTCCCATCCGGGGTGTGACTTGGAGGATGCGGTGGAGCTTGCCGAGTACATCCGCGATATGGGATTTATCCCGGAGCAGGCACAGGACTTCTATCCGACGCTTCCACACTTTCCACCTGTATGTACTATACCGGTCTTGACCCGCGGACGATGGATCCGGTTTACGTGCCGAAATCGCCGCATGAGAAGGCGATGCAGCGTGCGCTGATTCAGTACCGGAATCCGGAGAACTATGAGCTCGTCTGCGAGGCACTGCGCCGGACACACCGGGAGGATCTGATCGGATTCGGACCGAAATGTCTCGTACGGCCGAGAAAGATGGCCGGGGAGGCAGGAAAACCGTCAAGAGGAAAAGGGTCCAACGGAAAAGGCTTTGGCCAGAAGACGGCGAATGACCGTTCCGGACAGGGAAAAGCCAAAACAGGCGGACGGCCGAAAAAGACGCTCCGCAACGTGCACAAAAAGAAATAAACACGCAGAAGATGAGCGGGGATCTTATCGAAGAAGGGAAATGACAGAAGAATGAAGATCAGAAAAGGGGATTACGCTATATCCGCCGGGAAAAGAAAAAAAGACTGCTTGTGACACTGGGACTGTTCGTCCTTCCGGCCATCGTTTTTATTGTCGGACTTGTGCTTGCAGACGGAAACAAGAGCAACATTTTTACGGTTGTCGCCGTAGTAGGCTGTCTGCCGGGCTGCCGCGCCGCCGTCGGTTTTATCATGATGGTTATGCAAAAGCCAGTGGACAAAGCAGTGTACGATGCCATTGAGGCAAAAAAAGGAAAACTGCTGATGGGATATGAAATGTATATCACACAGGAAAAATCGAGTCTGATGATCGAAGCAGCGGCGTTCTGCGGTGAGGAGATCGCCTGCTACACCACGCGCGCCAAAGACCAGAAACAGATCGAGGACTGCACTACGTATCTGAACAAGATCATCCGTGCCAACGGCTACAAATGCCATGTGAAGATTTTTGATCGGGAAAAAGCATTTCTGGAGCGCCTTGATTCCCTGAACCGCAACTACGATGAGCTGGAAAAGAGCGCCAGTGAAAACTTCAAACCGGATGAGCGGTACCCGGATCTGTCCCGCACGGAACTGGTGAAACACACGATGCTGGCGCTGGCACTGTAGGAGACCATTGCTATGAGAGAACTGACCGTGACAGAAAAAGACTGCGCGCAGCAGCTCATCAAATATCTGTCCAAATATATGGAGGAGGCGCCAAAGAGTTTTTTCTATAAAATGCTGCGAAAGAAAAACATTGTGCTGAACCAGAAAAAGGCGGACGGCAGTGAAAAGCTGAAAACAGGCGATACGATCCGGATGTATCTGGCGGAAGAGACCATCGAAAAATTTCGGAAAACACCGGAAAAACCGGCGGCTGGAAAACAGGTAAAGTATCCGAAGCTGGATATCGTCTATGAAGACGAAAAAGTAATTTTCCTGAACAAGCCGGCAGGTGTCCTCTCACAGAAGGCGAAAGAGACGGATGTGAGCCTTACCGAAGCGCTCGGCGCCTATCTTTCGGAAAAAAATGCCGGGGAGGAGACCATGTTCCGCGCCGGACTCTGCAATCGTCTGGACCGGAACACCAGCGGTCTGATTCTTGCCGGAAAAACCGTTGCGGCGACGCAGCAGCTTTCAGACTGATCGCAGAGCGGGCTGTTGGAAAATACTATCTGGCGGTTGTAAAAGGAACCGTGACAGAGACAGAGCGGATCCGCGGATATCTCACAAAAAATGAGAGGACAAACCGTGTTTCGATTCAGAGAGAGCAGCAGGGAGATGCTGTTTACATAGAAACCGCATACCGGCCGCTCTGTGCCGGAAGAGGCTGTACGCTGCTGGAGGTTGAGCTGGTGACCGGAAAGAGCCATCAGATCCGCAGCCATCTCGCGAGCATCGGTCATCCGCTTGCGGGAGATACGAAATACGGGGATGCGGAGTTTAACCGCCGCTTCCGGGAAAAATACGGACTGAAATACCAACTTCTCCATTCGTGGAAGGCGGTATTTCCAGAGCTTACGGGCACCTTATCGGATCTGTCCGGAAAAACCTTTACAGCGCCCCTGCCATCATCCGTGCGCCGGATTTTACAGGGAGAACATTTGACGGGAGAAGGATTATGAGCCGAAAAGACAACGAAAAGAAAGAAACAAAACCAAGAAAAACGGAGGAGACGAGCATCGGACGGGAAATCTGGGAATATGTAAAAATGATCGCCATTGTCGTGGCAGTCGTTGTTTTTGTGGAGCAGGTCATTGTCATCAATGCAAGAATCCCATCTCCTTCCATGGAAAACACGATTATGACCGGAGACCAGATCTTCGGTAACCGCCTTGCTTATGTAAAGAGCGATCCGCAGCGGTATGACATCGTTATTTTCTATTATCCGGACGACGAGAAGCAGAAGTTTATCAAGCGCGTCATCGGACTGCCGGGAGAGACGGTTACGATCCGCGACGGAAAGGTGTATATCAACGATTCCACCGAGCCGCTGCGCGATGATTTCTGCCCGGAAACACCGGTCGGCGATTTCGGACCGTATGAGGTGCCGGAGGGCTGCTACTTTATGCTCGGCGACAACCGGAACGTATCAAAGGATTCCCGCTACTGGCTGAATCCGTACGTAGAGAAAGACAAGATCATCGGCAAGGCCTTTCTGCGCTACTGGCCGCTGAACAAAATTTCTCTGATTGAATAAGAACAGAACGAAGACGAGGACAGGAATTATGGCATGGACATCGAGGGGACTCCGCGGATCAACGTTGGAGGAAATGATCAACCGCACAAACGAGCAGTACCGTGACAAGCATCTGGCACTGATCCAGAAGGTGCCGACGCCGATCACCCCGATCAAAATAGATAAGGAGAGCAGACACATCACGCTGGCTTATTTTGAAAAGAAGAGTACCGTTGATTACATCGGCGCTGTACAGGGCATTCCCGTCTGCTTCGATGCCAAAGAGTGCAAAACGGATTCCTTTCCGCTCGCAAACATCCACGAGCACCAGGTCACGTTTATGAAAGATTTCGAGCAGCAGGGGGGGATTTCCTTCCTGCTGCTGTATTTTACGGCGCGGGACGAATATTATTACCTGCGGTATGAGACGATGAAAACCTTCTGGGACCGCGGACAGAACGGCGGAAAGAAGCATTTTTCCTACACCGAGCTTGAAACGTCATTCTTCCTTCCCAGAACGGGAAGCAGCGTTCTCGTCCCGTACCTGAACGGAATCCAGAAGGATCTGGAGATACGGGATTCGAAAGCGGATTAAAATTTTGAGTTGACAGGGAAAATGTTTTCCGATATACTAACCATAGTTTTAAATTCAATATGGTAATATGGTAGTGAACTAAAGCGAAAAAGTGAGGACAACAAAACATGGATCGATTAATTCATACCCCGGAAGGCGTCCGGGATGTCTACAATCAGGAATGTACGAAAAAATTATACCTGGAGAATCAGATTGAGCAGGTATTTCATGCGTTTGGATATCAGGATATTGAAACACCGACGTTCGAGTTTTTTGATGTATTCGGAAGAGAAGTGGGAACAACACCGTCCCGCGAGCTCTACAAATTCTTTGACCGCGACGGCAACACCCTTGTGCTCCGTCCGGACTTTACCCCGTCGATTGCACGTGCAGCCTCCATGTATTTCATGGAAGAGACGATGCCGATCCGCCTTTGCTACAGAGGAAGCAGCTTCGTCAACAGCAGCAGCTATCAGGGCCGCTTAAAAGAGTCCACCCAGATGGGCGTCGAGCTCTTAAACGATGATTCCGCAATGGCAGACGCAGAGATCATTGCGATGACCGTAAAAGTTATGCTGGATGCCGGTCTTACCGATTTCCAGATCAGCATCGGCCACGTAGGTTTCTTCCAGGCGCTCGCCGAGGAAGCTGCTCTCTCCGAGGATGTTCTGAACGAATTAAAAGAACTGATTTCCATTAAAAATCATTTTGGCGCCGAGGAGCTGCTGGCAAAACAGAACCTTCGAAGTGATCTGTTTGAAGCACTCCGTGATGTTCCGCAGCTGTTCGGAAATGCAGAGATTCTCGAAAAGGCAAAAGGCCTTACAAGAAATCCGGCGGCAAGAGAGGCACTCGATCGTCTGGCTACGATCTATGAGATCGTTAAAGATTACGGCTATGAAAAATACGTCTTCTTCGATCTCGGTCTTTTAAGCAAATTCCATTACTACACCGGTATTATTTTCCAGGCCTACACCTACGGCACCGGCGAGCCGATCGTAAAAGGCGGCCGCTACGATGCACTGCTGCAGCACTTCGGAAAGAAAGCGCCGGCGATCGGATTCTGTACTGTCATGGAATCTCTGATGAATGCACTGGAGCGCCAGAAAATTTCTCTTCCGATTGCCAATACGAAAACGATGCTGCTCTACCCGGATTTTCTTCAGCCGCTGGCCGTAAAACTTGCTAACGAGCACAGAAGCAAGGGCATGGATGTCGCGCTGGTCTGCTTTGCAAGGGACAAGGTTCTTGCAGATTATGAAGAATACGGCAGAAAGAACCAGTTCGGCGGCATTGTCTATATTCAGAAGAGCGATTCGGTGCTTGCTATCGATTTGTCGACAGGAGAAGTACAGCCGGTGGAGCTGTAGGAGAGGAAGGGTACGAAAAAGATGAGATATTTGACCATTGCACTGACAAAAGGACGCCTGGCGTACCAGACGCTGGAGCTGCTGGAAAAAGTCGGCATCACCTGCGATGAAATGAAAAATAAAGATACGAGAAAGCTGATTTTCACGGACGAAGAGCATAAGCTCCGTTTCTTCCTCGCCAAAGGTCCGGATGTGCCGACCTATGTGGAGTACGGCGCAGCGGATATCGGAATCGTCGGAAAGGACACGATTCTGGAGGAAGGAAGACGCCTCTACGAGGTATTGGACCTTGGCTACGGCAAGTGCGCATGTGTGTCTGCGGACCGGAGTCCGCGCGTGAGCTGCTGCAGCACAACCAGCAGATCCGTGTGGCAACGAAGTACCCAAACATTGCCAAGGATTACTTCTACAACCGCAAGCACCAGACCGTTGAGATGATCAAGCTGAACGGCTCGATCGAGCTGGCACCGATTGTCGGACTTTCCGAAGTGATTGTGGATATTGTAGAGACAGGAAGCACTTTACGGGAAAACGGCCTGACCGTTCTCGAGGAGGTCTGCCCGCTGTCTGCGCGCATGGTTGTCAACCAGGTGAGCATGCGGATGGAAAATGAGAGAATTACCAAATTAATTCAGGATCTGAAAGGAGCACTGGTATGAGAATCGTAAAACTGACAAAAGAGACTACAGAAAATATTCTGGAGAATATGCTGAAACGAAGCCCGACACAGTACGGAACGTACGAGGCTTCCGTGCAGGAGATCATTGAGAATGTAAAAACAAGAAAAGACGCAGCCGTTTTCGAATATACCGAGAAATTCGACCACGCGGTACTCGATGCTTCTACCGTAGAAGTAACACAGGAAGAGATTGATGAAGCGTACAACATCGTAGATCCAGAGCTGATCGGTGTCATCCGCAGATCCATGAAAAATATCCGTGAGTTCCACGAAAAACAGAAACAGAACAGCTGGTTCACCTCTACCGAGAACGGAACGATGCTTGGCCAGAAGCTGACCGCCCTGAACCGTGTCGGCGTATACGTTCCGGGAGGAAAGGCAGCGTATCCGTCCTCTGTTCTGATGAACATTCTTCCGGCAAAAGTGGCAGGAGTCAAAGAAATCTGCATGACAACGCCGTGCGGCAGAGACGGAAAAGTCAACCCGGTTGTCCTTGCGGCAGCAAAAGAAGCCGGTGCGGACCGCGTCTTTAAAATCGGCGGTGCACAGGCAATTGCAGCCCTTGCTTACGGAACCGAGAGCATTCCGAAAGTCGATAAAATCGTAGGACCTGGAAACATCTACGTTGCCCTTGCAAAGAAAGCCGTATACGGAAATGTCAGCATCGACTCCATCGCAGGCCCAAGTGAGATTCTTGTCCTTGCTGATGAGACTGCAAATCCGCGGTTCGTGGCAGCCGATCTCTTAAGCCAGGCTGAGCATGATGAGCTTGCAAGTGCGATCCTCATTACCACCTCCCAGGAACTGGCAGAGAAGGTAAGTGAAGAGGTAGACGGTTTCTTAAAAGTCCTCTCCAGAAGCGACATCATCTCCAAATCACTGGACAACTTCGGCTACATCCTTGTCACCGATTCGCATCAGGAAGCGATCGACACCGTAGATGCCATCGCACCGGAGCACCTCGAGATCGTGACGAAGAACCCGTTTGAGGATATGATGAAGGTACATAACGCCGGTGCTATTTTCCTCGGCGAGAACTCCAGCGAGCCTCTCGGTGACTATTTTGCCGGCCCGAACCATATCCTGCCGACGAACGGAACCGCAAAATTCTTCTCACCGCTGTCCGTAGACGATTTCGTGAAGAAATCCAGCATCATCTATTATTCCAGAGAAGCCCTTTCCGAGATCCACGAGGATATCGAGAGCTTTGCAAAATCAGAGAGCCTGACGGCACACGCCAATTCGATTGCCGTCCGTTTTGAGGGGGAAGAGTAAGTGGAGAACAGAACAGCCAGCGTAGAACGCGTGACAAAAGAAACAAAGATCCGCATGACATTAAATCTGGATGGAACGGGAAAGAGCGACATCCACACCGGCATCGGCTTTTTTGACCATATGCTCGACGGCTTTGCCCGCCACGGTCTTTTCGACCTTTCCGTTTCTGTAGACGGAGATCTTGATGTAGACGGCCACCACACGATCGAGGACACCGGTATCGTGCTCGGAACTGCAATCCGCGAGGCAGTCGGCGACAAACAGGGCATCCGCCGCTACGGCGACAGAATCCTTCCGATGGACGAGACACTGGTGCTCTCGGCCGTTGACCTCTGCGGCAGACCGTATCTCTCTTTCCAGGCAGAATTTACACGGGAGAAAGTAGGAGAGATGGAGACCGAGATGGTAAAAGAATTCTTCTACGCCGTTTCCTATGCGGCGCAGATGAATCTGCATATCAAAGTGCTTGACGGCGGAAATAACCACCACATCATCGAGGCGATGTTCAAAGCATTTGCGAAGGCACTCGATGAGGCAACTTCCTTCGATCCGAGAATTGCCGGCGTGCTCTCGACCAAGGGCAGCCTGTAAGAGCAGAAAAAGAGGAGAACAAGAGATGAAACAAGCATTAAAATGTGATTTTACCTGGGCGGATTTTAAGACAAACAGCGACGGCATGGTTCCGGTTGTTGTACAGGATGCGGAAAATGACGAAGTGCTGATGCTCGCTACATGAATGAAGAAGCGTTTGAGACGACACTGCGCCTTGGAAAAATGACGTACTGGAGCAGAAGCCGCAATGAGCTCTGGACGAAGGGACTGAGCTCCGGCCATGTGCAGTATGTAAAACAGCTTCTGATCGACTGCGACAACGATACAATCCTTGCCAAAGTAGAACAGGTCGGCGCAGCGTGCCACACCGGAAACCGCACCTGCTTTTACCGGACCCTGGCAGAATAAAAATTTTTGATTCAGAGCATAAAAAGAGCTCCTGTTTCACAGAATAAAATCTGTGGGACAGGAGCCTTTTTATGCGGTTCTGTATCGTTAAAAAGCCATTACAGAAGAAGGTATTTTAAGATAAACAGAACAGCCAGGATGTACATGATCACGCTGATCTTTTTTTCTTTTGCTTTTCCGCTCAGGATCTGGATTGCAACGTAGGAGATAACTCCCATGGCAATACCTTCGGAAATGCTGTAGAAGAACGGCATAGCTCCGATGCAGATGTAGCACGGAATCGCCTCGGAAAGATCACTGAAATCAATGTTGACTACGTTGGTCAGCATGTAGAAGCCTACCACGATCAGTGCCGGAGCCGTTGCAAAGGACGGGATGGCAAGGAAGATCGGGGAGAGGAGCAGAGCGAGGCCGAAGAGGATTGCAGTGGTAACAGCGGTAAGACCGGTACGGCCGCCTTCGGAAACGCCGGAAGCACTCTCAACGAAAGTTGTTGTGGTAGAAGTACCAAGAACAGCACCTGCGCAGGTAGCAACAGCATCTGCCATCAGCGCGCCCTTGATGCGCGGAAGTTTTCCGTTTTTGTCGAGCATGTTTGCCTTGGAAGATACACCGATCAGAGTTCCGATGGTATCAAACATATCGACAAACAGGAATGCAAACATGATCACGAAGAACTCGCCTGTTTTCAGAATGGAGAAATCCAGTTTTCCGAAAATCGGGGCAAGGCTTGGAATGGAAAGTCCGTTGGAAAAATCCGGGAACAGGCTGTAGAAGCCGTTTGCCGGGTTCGGAACGTAGAGACCGCATGCCTGGCAGATCATGCCGAGGATCCAGGTTGCAAGAATTCCCCAGAGGATGTTTCCCTTTACATTGCGTACGACAAGAACGGCGGTGAGGATAACACCGATGACTGCGAGCAGAACGGTGATTCCGACATCGTTAAACGTTCCTGCCACATACTCTGTTCCGTTTAATGTGGCTGCAGACTGCAGGTTGGCATTGTAGGAAGACAGGGAATAGAGGCCTGCCACGGTTGAAGAGTTCGGCAGTACAATTTTTGCATTCTGAAGTCCGATGAATGCGATGAACAGACCGATGCCGACGCTGACTGCAGATTTCAGGCTGACAGGAATGGAGTTGAAGATCGCCTCACGGACGTTGGTCAGAGAAAGTACAATAAAGATGATACCTTCTGCAAAAACGGCGGTCAGGGCTGCCTGCCAGCTATATCCGTAGCCGAGAACAACGGTGTAGGCAAAATAGGCGTTGAGGCCCATTCCTGGTGCCAGAGCGAATGGATAATTGGCGAAAAGTGCCATGAGCAGGGTGCCAAGGAAGGCTGCCAGAGCCGTTGCGGTAAAGACAGCGCCGTGGTCCATGCCGGTGGAGGAAAGGATGTTCGGGTTGACGGCAAGAATGTACGCCATCGTCATGAACGTGGTGACACCGGCGATGATCTCGGTTTTGACCGTTGTTCCATTTTCCAGCAGCTTGAATGTGTTTTCCATCAGCTTGCTAAACTTTTCCATAGTTTTCTCTCCTTTTGAATTTTGTAGGCGGAAATGTCGCCTCATAATATGGAAACATCCTAAATGTTACAATATTATCAACAGGAATGCAAGAAAGAATCGAAAAGAATCTGAAAATTTCTTGTCGAATTTTTTAATTTTTCTATAGACAAATGTCATGATTTCTTTTATGATAAAAAAGGTGTCGTGTAAAATCTACGTTAAGGAAATGTAAAATATCGAGATAAAAAATGCGAAACTACTTGGCGGAGATTTGGAAAGAGACATCAGAAAAGGACAAGGAAGAAAAAAGAATATGAGTGTAATAGTGTCTTTGATGGGCGGTCTGGGCTTCTTCTTATATGGAATGAAGCTGATGAGTGAAGGACTGCAGAAGGTTGCCGGATCCAAGATGAGAAGCATTCTGGAGGTATTTACGAAGAACCGTGTGATCGGTCTTCTGGTCGGTATTTTCTTTACCGCGCTGATTCAGTCCTCCAACGCTACAACCGTTATGGTGGTCAGCTTCGTAAACTCCGGTCTGATGAAACTGGCACAGGCTCCTGGAATTATCCTCGGAGCAAACATCGGTACGACAGTTACCGGACAGCTGATTGCGTTTGACCTTGCGGATATCGCGCCGCTGTTTGTCATCATCGGTGTTCTGATGGTTATGTTCGTAAAGAACAATCTGACGATCAGCCGTCTCGGCGAGGTTATCTTGGGATTTGGTATTCTGTTTATGGGTATCTCCGGTATCTCAGGAGCCCTGAACGAAGCAAAAGAGATCCCGGCAGTCGTTAACGCCCTCGGATCCCTGACGAATCCGTTTCTTGCGTTCTTAGTCGGCTGGGTGGCTACCGCGATTCTGCAGAGTAACTCTGCAACGGTCGGAATCATCATGCTTCTTGCAAGAGAGGGCTTGATGGGACTTCCGATCTGTCTGTTTATGATGCTTGGATGCAACATCGGATGTACGATGTCCGCGATTCTTGCCAGCTTCGGCTGCAAAAAAGATGCAAAACGTGCGGCATGTGTCCACCTGCTGTTCAACATCTCCGGAACGATTGTCTGCTCCATTATTTTCCTGCTGTTTGGAAAACAGGTAGTTGACTTCTTTATGGGTATTTCCGGAAACGAAGCAGGCCGTATGATCGCAAATGCAAACTCGATCATCAAAGTATGCCAGGTACTCCTGATGCTGCCGTTTACCCCGCTTCTGGTGAAGGCAACGTACTTTATCATCCGCGGAAATGACGAGGAAGACAAAAAGTTCGAGCTTGCCTACATCAGCTCGAAACATGCGATGTCCCCGACGACTGCAGTTCTGCAGCTGTCCGTGAGATGGAGCGTATGGCACAGATGGCAGAGACCAACCTGATTCGCGCGATGAATACGCTGGTGACCCGCGATCAGAAAGAAATCGACGAGGTCTACCGTGTCGAGGAAAATATTAATTTCCTGAACAAAGAGATTACGAACTATCTGGTTCACTTAAATCAGGCATCGCTGCGACATCAGACGTTATGCGCATCGGTGCGCTGTTCCATGTGGTCAATGATATCGAGCGGATTGGTGATCATGCCGAAAATGTCGCAGATTCTGCTGTGCAGATGACGAATGACAATGTGACCTTCAGCAAACAGGGCGAACTGGATCTTTCCGAGATGCTGGATATGGTATTAAAAATTCTCGATGAGTCGATCGAAATGTTTGCAAAGAATGATCTGCAGCACCTGCAGGAGATCATTGATATTGAAAATTCCATTGATCAGGAGGAGCGGGATCTGCAGCAGAAGCATGTAGAGCGTCTGACCCGCAACGAATGTACGCCGGAAGCCGGCATGATCTTCTCCGATCTTGTATCCGGACTCGAGCGTGTCGCGGACCATGCAACCAATATTGCATTCTCCATTCTGGATGAAGATCCGGAAGAGAAAGCAGCCCGCGAGGCAGTTGCAGGAGCAGAAAAATAAGAAATGGATTAAGAGAATAGGAGAAAGGCCCCGAAACATTGGAGTTATGTTTCGGGGCCTTTCTTTCATGCTTATGATGTTTTTTATTTATGGATTTCTTTCACGGGAGAGCGGGCAGTCAGATCGAAGGAGTAGCGGAGGTCAGGGTATTTCCTCCCTCTGCAGAGCGGGATGAACCCGCATTCTGCTGGGAATCGCTCTGCTGATCATCTGAAGAGCTGATGCTCGTTCCGAGGGTCAGGGAGAAGGTCTTTGTCTCATAGGATCCGTTGTCTGGAACCTGTACTTCCACCTCGACGGTTTCGCCGGCAGAGTAATACTGCAGCAGGGATTTCAGCTCGCTGGTGGAGGTGATGGAATGTCCGTCAAAGCTGGTCAGAACGTATCCGGATTTCAGACCTGCATTTTCAGCGGCACCGCCGGAGGTTACTTCGGAGATATAGATGCCGGCCGGCATATTGTATGCCTGCTGGATCTGGCTGCTGACATCGAGGCATTTGATGCCGATCGTTCCCTGATCTTCTGCGGCAACCTTTGTTCTGGTCTGCTCATTCATCAGATTTTCAATGATATCGGAAACACGGGAGACCGGGATTGCATAGCCCATGCCCTCTACCTCTGTAGAAGCAAGTTTTGCGGAGTTGATACCGATGACCTCTCCGTTCATGTTCAGAAGAGCGCCGCCGCTGTTGCCAGGGTTGATGGCTGCATCGGTCTGTAAGTAGGTCTTTCCGGTTGTATCAGTGGAAGAAGTATCTGCCGTTGTTCCATCGGAGCTTCCGTCAGAAGAGGAATCGCTGTCGATCACACGGTTTGCAGCACTGATGATACCGGTCGTAACGGACTGGCCGTAGCCGAGTGCGTTGCCGATCGCAACGACCTGCTCGCCGACCTCAACGGAATCAGAATCGCCCATCGTGGCAACAGCGATGCTGCTCATCGTGTCATCCGGGATCTCGGAGAGCGGAACGGCGATGACGGCAAGATCGTTATCGGCATCGGTACCTTTGATATTTGCCTTGCAGACCTGATTGTTTACAAAACTAACAGAAAGAGTATCGGCATCTTCTACTACATGGTTATTGGTGACGATCAGAAGCTCGGTGTCATTCTTTCCGATGATGATACCGGAACCGCAGCTTGTGGTCTCCTCGGTCTGCGGAGTCTGGGCACCGTAACCGAACATGCTGAAGTAGTTCTGTACTTCCTGTACGGACTGGTTTGTGATGGAGACGATCGACGGCATTGCGTTTTTCGCAATCGTGGAAACATCCATCGTTCCGGTGGAAGTGGAGCTTGAGGATGTGGCAGCGGCTTTTAAGAGGCTGCTGTTGGAAGTCGTCTGCTGTGCAGTGGTTGTTGTTGCAGTGGCTGTCGTGCTTCCGGCAAAGTGGTTGACTGCCTGGAAGGTACCGCCGGCAACACCGCCGAACAGAACTGCGCTTAAGGCGATGGCTCCGATTTTTTTTGCAAGCTTAGCAGCTTTTTTGTTTTTGGAAGAAGGTTTCTTTCCGTTGAAGCTGTTCTGCTCTGCTGCCATCATGTTCTCATTATTGGTTTCGTTTTCGTTATTGTAGTTGTTTCTGTAGTCCATCATAATAAATGCTTCCTTTCTGGTATCTGTATTTTAAACTGTGTTCCGGAATCGGCTTCCGGTTTTGTTTGCTTCCTTTTTTGTTTCTATGCTTTGCAGTATAATGGGAATCTGTGATGGAAATGTAGTAAAAATGTGAAAAAAATAAGTTCTCTGGAAAAGAGAAAAGTGCTACAATAAGAAACAGAAAAATGATCAGGAAATGAGGAAGTAATAATGAATAGAGGAATAACACAGAAACAGTATCTGGGGTTGGTCCCGCCGACGGAGGAGGACGCCCGCTCCAGCCAGATGCGGATACTGGATGCATTAAAAGAGAAAGGAATCACCGCATCATTTACCCTTCCAGCGCTGCAGAAACTGTATCCCATCTGCGATGAGGCAGACTATAACATAACGGTTTCCCTCGCATGGAATGGAAGCATCTGGCAGGTGGTTGATCTGGAAGCGGGCGATACAGCAGCAGAGCATTACGGCTATGCCGCTGATCTTGGAAGTACGACCGTCGTTGTGCGCCTGGTAAACTGCAGCGACGGTACTGTGCTTGCCGAGGAGAGCGAATACAACCGCCAGACTGCCTATGGAACCGATATTCTGACGAGAATCTTTGCCTGTAAGGATAAACCGGAGGTACTGCAGGACATCCGTGCGTGTACGATGGAGACATTTACACTGCTCTTTGAAAAACTTCGCCAAAAGACAGGAATTGCGCCGTCGGATGTTCTCTCAATGGTCGTATCCGGCAACACAACGATGATCCATTTCCTGCTGGGACTGGATCCGTTCTGCGTCTTTTCATCCCCGTACGCCGTGCGCGCAGACCGCGTCGGATTCCTTCCGGCGAAAGAGATGGGATTTCCCATGAAGGGATGTGTCTACTGCGTGCCGGGAAAATCCAATTACCTGGGCGGTGATATATTAAGCGGTATGATCGCAACGGAACTCTATAAAAAAGAAACGATCAGCGTTTTTTTTGATATCGGAACGAACGGCGAGCTTGTCGTCGGAAACCGGGAATTTCTGCTCTGCGGCGCAGGCGCTGCCGGTCCGGCGCTCGAGGGCGGCGTGGTCAAAACCGGCATGCGAGCTGCAGAAGGCGCTGTTGATACGGTAAAAATAGAAGACGGGAAAATCCAGTGCCATGTAATCGGAGAGGGTAAGCCAAAGGGCATCTGCGGTTCCGGCATTATCGATCTGCTCGCGGAATTATTCCTAAATGGCTGGATCAACCTGTTCGGTACCCTGCAGCCGGAGCGGTCCGAAAAGATCAAGGAAGACCCGGAGACGGGAGAGTGGTGCGTTGAATATAGTGAAGGGCTGTGCTTCTATCAGAGTGATATCGCCGAATTCCTTCGTACAAAGTCAGCGGCCTACACGATGGTTGAGTACATGATGCGTGAATCCGGCATTTCCATGGAAGAAATTGACCGGTTTTACGCGGCTGGTGCATTTGGAAAGCACGTTTCAAAGGAATCCGCCATCACGATCGGCATGTACCCGGATATGGACCGCAGCCGCCTGATCTGCGCCGGAAATACGTCGCTTGCGGGAGCAGAAAAAATCCTGCTGGATCGGACCTGCATCGACGATATTGACCGCATTCTGGACGAGATGGTCTACATCCAGTTCGGCCAGGTCGCCGCTTTCATCTCTATGATGAAAGCGGCCCAGGCAATCCCACACACGGATCTGGAGCTGTTTCCGAGTGTACAGAAGAAGCTCGAAGAAAAACAAAAAGAGAAATAATGGCAATTGCTTGACCGCAGTCGAATTGTGTCATATACTTACTATTGATAATGAGAATCAATAAGGAGTGAAATATATGACACTGAAAGAACTGCCGATCGGCAAAACAGCGACCGTCCGCACGGTAGGAGGAGAGGGCGCGCTGCGGCAGCACTTCCTAGATATGGGAATCATTCCGGGGGCGGAAGTGACGATGGTAAAGTATGCACCGATGGGAGACCCTGTGGAAGTGCGGATTCACAGCTATGAACTGACACTCCGCCTCGCCGATGCCGGACGGATTGCCATTGATGAGATGCGGGACGCTGTAAAAGAAAAAGAGCAGCCGGATGCGAAAGCAATTCCGCATCCCGGCTTTGGAGAGGGCGGAAAGTACCACAATAAGGCAGAGGAGCATCCGCTGCCGGAAGGAGAGCTGTTGTCCTTTGCGCTGGCCGGAAACCAGAACTGCGGCAAGACCACCCTGTTCAACCAATTAACGGGATCCAACCAGCACGTCGGAAACTTCCCCGGCGTGACCGTAGACCGGAAGGACGGTGAAATCCGCGGCCAGAAAAACACGCTGGTCACCGATCTTCCCGGCATTTATTCGATGTCGCCGTATTCAAGCGAAGAGATCGTCACCCGGAATTTCGTTCTGAACGAGCATCCGCGCGGCATCATCAATATTGTAGATGCGACAAATATCGAACGAAACCTGTATCTGACGATGCAGCTGATGGAACTCGACGTTCCGATGGTACTGGCCCTCAACATGATGGATGAGGTACGCGAAAACGGCGGTTCTGTGCTCGTGAACCAGATGGAAGAGAGACTTGGCATCCCGGTTATCCCGATTTCCGCTGCAAAAAACGAGGGAATCGATGAACTGGTTGCCCATGCTGTCCATGTGGCCAAATACCAGGAAAAACCGGGCAGAAAGGACTTCTGTGAGGCGAATGACCACGGCGGTGCCGTCCACCGTGCGTTGCATGCGATCATGCATCTGATCGAGGATCACGCCGCAAGGGCGGATATTCCGGTGCGGTTTGCGGCGAGCAAGCTGGCAGAGGGCGATGCGCTGATCCTGGAGCAGCTGGCCCTCGATGAAAACGAGAAAGAGATGCTCGAGCATATCGTCTGTCAGATGGAGACGGAGCGCGGCCTGGACCGCGCGGCGGCGATTGCGGATATGCGTTTTAATTTTATTGAAAAAGTCTGCCGTGAGACCGTGGTAAAACCAAAAGAGAGCCGCGAGCATGTGCGGAGCACAAAAATTGACCGTGTGCTGACCGGAAAATATACGGCTCTGCCATGTTTTGCCGGGATTATGGCGGCTGTCTTTTTCCTGACCTTCCATGTGATCGGAGCATCGCTGCAGAGTGTGCTGGAGGTTCTGATCGGAAAACTGACCGAGCTCGTGGACAGCGCCATGACAGCATGGGGCGTCAATCCGGTGCTTCATTCCCTTGTGATTGACGGTATTTTTAACGGCGTCGGAAGTGTCTTAAGCTTCCTTCCGATCATCGTCACCCTGTTTTTCTTCCTGTCCATTCTGGAAGACAGCGGCTATATGGCGCGCGTGGCATTTGTGATGGATAAGCTGCTCCGGAAAATCGGCCTCTCCGGCCGCAGTATCGTGCCGATGCTGGTCGGTTTTGGCTGTACCGTGCCGGGCGTCATGGCGAGCCGCACCCTGCCTTCCGAGCGTGACCGGAAAATGACGATCCTATTAACTCCGTTTATGAGCTGTTCGGCAAAACTTCCGATTTACGCGTTCTTTACCGCCGCATTCTTCCCGAAATACAGTGCCCTTGTGATGGTTCTTCTGTATTTCGGTGGTATCTTCATGGCTGTCCTGATGGCGATGCTGATGCAGGGAACTTTATTCCAGGGGGAAGCCGTTCCGTTTGTCATGGAGCTTCCAAACTACCGCATGCCGGGGGCAAAAAATGTCGGACAGCTTTTGTGGGATAAGGCAAAAGACTTCCTGCAGCGGGCATTCACCGTCATTTTTGTTGCCACGATTGTGATCTGGTTTTTACAGACCTTTGGAACGCATCTCAATGTCGTGGAGGACTCCAAGGACAGCATTCTCGCCGTTGTCTCCGGCCGTCTCGCCCCGGTTTTTCGGCCGCTTGGATTTGGAGACTGGAGAGTATCGACCGCCCTTCTAACCGGATTTATGGCAAAGGAGAGTGTCGTCTCCACACTTTCCGTACTGTTCGGCACGACCGCGCAGCTGACCGAAATTCTGACACCGGTTTCCGCATTAAGCCTTCTGGTTTTCTGCCTCCTCTATACGCCGTGTGTGGCGGCAGTCGCTTCCATCAAGCGGGAGCTTGGCGGCAGATGGGCAGCCGGTGTTGTCGTTTCCCAGTGTGTGATCGCCTGGCTGGCAGCTTTTGTCGTACATGGCTTTGCACTGCTGTTTGGCATGTAAAAAAGAACATTAAATAAGAAAAGCTCTGCAGAACAGAAAATGCAAAATTCTGATCTGCAGAGCTTTTGATATATGGCTGGTAAAAAAATGCCGGTTTTAAATTTTTCGTATCACATGCTTTAAAATTCCTGTCTTGTGGAGCAGAAAGATCGAGCAGTCCATAAACAGATGGGCAAGAAAGGTGCTCAAAATGACGCCATTTGATTTCAGCAGAAAGCCAACATGGAACCCATACCAGCACACGAAACCGGAGTAGGCGCTCATGATGACAAGAAGCGGTAGATTTTCCAACACGCCCCGCATCGTTTCAAGAAAACTCTTGACCGTAAAGTCGAAATACAGGAAGCGGCCGACCGTCAGCGTCAGGAAATAGAGAATCAGCCGTCATAATTCGTGTCCTCGTAGATAAAGCGGATGTACAGGAGAATCAGTACAATATAGAAGACCGAAATCAGCCGCACCGATGCTTTCTGCTCCGGCTCAAGATGCGTGAGCTTTACGAGAACCACATCGAGCCAGCTTGTCAGAAAGACGGAGAGCACGATAAAGACAAGAAGCACCACATCCTGATACTTCTCCCAGTACATCGAAATCTGCGGCAGACGCTCGTCGATAATGTAGTAGAGGGAGAGGAAGAGAAGAATCGAAGTGCCGGAGAAAACCAGCTCATAAAAGCTTTCCACAATCTGATACTGCCTGCGCTGGTGTTTCTTCCGGCGTATTTTTTTCGCTTTTTCCTCTGTCTCCTCTTTTAGCTGCCGCTGAATCTGCAATTTTGCAATCAGAAGCACAAGGGCAAGCACCAGAATCAGCCGAGCAGTGAGACAAGCAGAAAACTGCCCACATTGGCGGGATCAAAATAGTGAAGAATATAGTATCGTTTCAAATAAAATCACCTCTTCTGGAAATTCTTTTTTTGATTTCTCTTCACTTTAGTACCAAATCCGGAAAAAGTAAAGTACAAAAATGAGAACAGAAAGAAAGTGTCTGATAAAAAATGACCGAAATGGAGAGAATAAAGTGATCAATGCGTGACAGGGAAGAAAAGATGACGATCAGTCAAAGTCGGTCAAAACAGGGCGATAAACCGGGAAAATCCGTCACAAAACTCTAAACTTATGCAAATGTGATAAAAAGAGAAGGGAAAATTCATGAAATATTAATGATTGATTTTGAATGAATATGACGATATGATAATCTTATCAAAGCAAACACGATCAAAATAAAGCAGGAGGGAAATATGATTTACACAGTGACATTCAATCCGTCTCTGGACTACATTGTATCGGTGGAAGACTTCAAGCTCGGCCTTACCAACCGCACAAGCTCCGAGCTGATGCTTCCGGGCGGAAAAGGAATCAACGTATCGACCGTACTTGGAAACCTTGGAATTGAGAGCACAGCGCTCGGATTTCTGGCAGGCTTTACCGGAAAAGAAATCGCGGGACGGCTCGACCAGATGGGAATTAAAAACGGCTGCATCTGGCTGGAAGAAGGATATTCCCGCATCAACGTCAAATTAAAGAGCATTGACGGAACTGAGATCAACGGACAGGGACCCGAAATCCCGGAGAAAAAAGTGGAAGAGCTGATGAAACAGCTTTCCGCACTCGGCGAGGGCGACGTTCTCTTCCTCGCAGGCAGCATCCCGTCATCCATGGCAGATGATGCCTATCAGAAAATTATGGAAATGCTCGACAGCAAGGGCATCCGCATCGTCGTAGACGCGACCCGTGATCTGCTGATGAAGGTTCTGCCGTACCACCCGTTCCTCATCAAACCGAACAATCACGAACTCGGCGAGATTTTCGGTGTGGAATTAAAGACAAGAGAGTCGGTTGTTCCGTATGCAAAACAGCTGCAGAAAAAGGGCGCACAGAACGTTCTGGTTTCCATGGCAGGCGAAGGAGCCGTTCTCGTTGCCGCATCCGGTGAGGTCTTTGAAGCTCCGGCCCCGAAAGGAAAGCTTATCAACGGCGTCGGCGCAGGAGACTCGATGGTAGCCGGATTCATGGCAGGCTACATGGAAAAAGAAGATTACCTCCATGCGTTCCATATGGGAATCGCAGCGGGAAGTGCAAGTGCTTTTTCTGAAAACCTTGCAACCCGGGAGGAAATTGCATCTGTCTACGAACAGATTACAAAATAAAAGGGAGGACGTCTCATGAGAATCACAGAGTTGCTGGACATCCGCAGTATTGCGCTGGATGCCGCACCGAAAAGCAAACAGGAAACGCTTGATGCAGCCGTAGCGCTGATGGTCAAAAGCGGAAAGATCACAGACGAAGATGCGTACCGTGCACAGGTTTACGCAAGAGAAGAAGAGAGCACCACAGGAATCGGAGAGGGAATTGCGATTCCGCACGGAAAATGTGATGCAGTAAACAAACCGGGCCTTGCAGCCATGGTGATCCCGAACGGCGTTGATTTTGATTCTCTCGATGGAGAGCCGGTCACCCTGCTGTTCCTCATCGCAGCGCCGAACACAAAAGACAACGTTCACCTCGATGTCTTAAGTAAACTTTCCATGATGCTGATGGATGAAGAGTTCACCAAGAGCCTTCGAAACGCAAGGACACCGGAAGAGTTCCTTGCCATTATCGACCGCGCCGATGAAGAGAAAAAGAGCGTAGATGAGCGTCTTGCAGAGCCGGTGGAAGCAAAAGAAAATCAGGTGAAGATTCTCGCCGTTACTTCCTGCCCGACCGGTATTGCCCACACTTACATGGCAGCCGAGGGAATCGAGAAAGCAGCGAAAGCAAAAGGATGCTTCGTAAAAGTCGAGACACGAGGCTCCGGCGGAGCGAAAAACGTGCTGACTGCACAGGAAATCGCCGATGCGGACTGCATCATCGTTGCAGCCGACGCACAGGTTCCGATGGATCGTTTCGACGGAAAGAAAGTCATTCAGCGCCAGGTATCCGACGGTATCAGCAAAGCAGATGAGCTGATCGAGCTTGCGATGTCCGGAAACGCACCGGTTTACAAGAGCGGCAATGCGCAGACAGCCGCAGCAAGCACGAAGAAGAACAGCGGCGGTATCGGCCACCAGCTGTACACCCAGCTGATGAATGGTGTTTCCCATATGCTTCCGTTCGTTGTCGGCGGCGGTATTCTGATCGCAATCGCATTCCTGATCGACGGACTTCTTGTTGATATGAACTCCCTTGATGCCGCAGCCAGATCAAACTTCGGTACGATTACCCCGGCTGCAGCGATGTTCAAACAGATCGGCGGCGTGGCATTCGGCTTCATGCTCCCGGTTCTTGCAGGCTACATCGCCATGGCAATCGGCGACCGGCCGGCACTTGCCCTTGGTTTTGTCGGCGGTATGATGGCATCGAGCGGAACCTCCGGTTTCCTTGGAGCACTCGTTGCCGGTTTTGCAGCAGGCTACATTATCCTTGGCCTCCGCAAAGCATGTGAGAAACTTCCGGAAGCACTCGAAAAGATTGCGCCGGTTCTGATTTACCCGGTAGTCGGCATCCTTGCGATGGGACTTCTGATGCTCTTCATTGTAGAGCCGATCATGGGAACCGTCAACACGGTACTGAACAATGGTCTTGCTTCCATGGGCGGATCCAGCAAGCTGATCCTTGGCATGATCCTCGGCGGCATGATGGCCATCGACATGGGCGGCCCGTTCAACAAAGCAGCTTACGTATTCGGAACAGCAGCCATCGCAGCAGGAAACTACGACATTATGGCATCCGTTATGATCGGCGGTATGGTTCCTCCGTGTGCGATTGCACTTGCAACCCTGCTGTTCAAAGATAAATTTACAAAAGAAGAAAGAGAATCCGGTCCGACCAACTTCATCATGGGACTCGCCTTCATCACTGAGGGTGCGATTCCATTCGCAGCAGCAGACCCGATCCACGTTCTTCCGGCCTGCATCATCGGCTCTGGCCTCGCAGGTGCGCTCTCCATGGCATTTGGCTGTACCTTAATGGCACCGCACGGCGGCATCTTCGTTGTACCGGTTATGGGAAATGCGCTGCTTTATCTGGTGGCAGTTGTCATCGGAACAGTGGTATCCGCAGTTCTGCTTGGAGTTTTAAAGAAAAAAGTTGCATAAAAGAGTAGAAAAAAGGCAGAAAACAAAGTAAAATAAAAATATCAAAGATCCTATGGGAGGAAAAAATCATGAAAGAATTTAAGTATGTTGTAACAGATCCAGAAGGAATCCACGCTCGTCCGGCAGGAATGCTGGTAAAAGCAGTCAAAGAATTTTCCTGTGATATCAAGATCGCAAAAGACGGAAAAGCCATGAACTGCAAAGCCATCTTCGGCATCATGGGACTGGCTGTAAAACAGGGCGAAGAAGTTACCCTGACCTTCGATGGAGCAGATGAAGATGCTGCATACGAAGCAATCAGCAATTTCATGAAAGAGAACTTGTAATTCTACAGAGCCATGCGGAATGGAAGAAAAAAGTGCGAATCATGCTTGCATGAATGAGTGCTTTTTTCTGGAATTCCATATGGCGAGAAGCCACATCGAAATGGAGCGTAAGCGGAATTGAGATGGGGCTCTGGAGAATTACAATATAGTAATCGGCAGGAGCGTGTTTGAAAAACTTTCTGAAACTAAGAAATCCTTTTTAAACACGCTCCGGCTGTCTGGACAGAAAATTCGGATATCGAGAACAAAGGTGGAGAAAACTTATGCAGATTTATCAGGGAAAAAGCGTATTTTCCGGCATTGCGATCGGAAAGATCCGCGTATACAAAAAGAATGAGCGTCAGGTAAAACGTGTGAAAGTAGAAAATCCGGATGCGGAGATGGCACGGTTTGAGGAAGCAAAGGCAAAAGGAATCGCACAGCTTGGCGTTCTGTATGAAAAAGCATGCAAAGAGGTTGGCGAGGCCAATGCAGCGATCTTCGAGGTACATCAGATGATGATGGAGGACGACGGCTACAACGAGTCCGTCGAGAATATTATCAAGAGCCAGGGCGTCAACGCTGAGTATGCCGTTGCAACGACAGGCGACAACTTTGCGCAGATGTTTTCTGCCATGGACGATGATTACATGAGAGAGCGCGCGGCAGACGTAAAGGATATTTCCGAGCGTCTGATCTCCATCTTAAACGGAGACGACACCGACGCATCCTTAAACGACGAACCGGCGATCATCGTGGCAGATGACCTTGCGCCGTCTGAGACGGTACAGATGGATAAGGACAAAGTTCTTTCTTTTGTTACCGTACACGGTTCTTTAAATTCCCACACCGCTATCCTTGCAAGAACCATGGCGATTCCGGCACTGGTCGGAACACCGCTTCCGCTGGATGAGAGCGTAGACGGAAAGCTCGGCATCGTGGACGGATCCGATGGAACCATCTATGTTGATCCGGACGAGGAGACTCTTGCTGCCATGCAGAAGCGTCGCACCGAGGAGGAGGAAAAGAAAAAACTGCTCCTCACCTTAAAGGGAAAAGAAAATATTACACTGGACGGACAGAAAATTCTGCTGTATGCTAATATTGGAAACATCAAAGACCTTGCGGCTGTCATGCAGAACGACGCGGGCGGCATCGGCCTGTTCCGAAGCGAGTTATCTATCTTGAGCAGGATCACTATCCAACAGAGGAGGAGCAGTTCCGTATCTACAAACAGGCAGCAGAGACGATGGCGGGAAAACGCGTCATCATCCGTACCCTCGATATCGGTGCCGATAAACAGTGCGATTATTTCGAGATGGAAAAAGAGGAGAACCCGGCACTTGGCTGCCGTGCGATCCGCATCTGCCTGACGCGGCCGGAGATCTTCAAGACACAGCTTCGCGCGCTGTTCCGCGCAAGCGCATATGGAAAAATTGCCATTATGTATCCAATGATCACAAGTGTCGGCGAGGTTCGCCAGATCAAAGCGATTGTGGAGGAAGTAAAAGCTTCTCTCGCTGAGCAGGGCATTGAGTACGGAAATCCAGAGCAGGGTATCATGATCGAGACCCCGGCGGCTGCCATCATCAGCGATGAGCTGGCAAAAGAGGTTGATTTCTTCAGTATCGGAACGAACGACCTCAGTCAGTACACCCTCGCGATCGACCGCCAGAACACAAAGCTGGATCCGTTCTTTGATCCGCATCACCCGGCGATCCTGCGCATGATTCAGATGGTTGTGGAGAATGCACACAAAGCCGGCATCTGGGCCGGTATCTGCGGCGAACTCGGCGCTGACCAGGAGCTGACAAAAGAGTTCCTTGCGATGGGCGTAGATGAACTTTCCGTTTCTCCGGGAAGCATCCTTCCGCTCCGCAAGATCATTCTGGAAACAAACGTGGCAGAATATAAGGCAGGAAAGAAATGTTAACACAGCAGAGACATGAGATAATTTTGAAACTGTTAAAAGAAAAGGGAAGCATCACCGTGACGGAAGTCCGGGATCTTCTCGATACATCGGAGTCCACGGTACGCCGCGATATCACAGCGCTCGACAAGGAGGGCAAGCTGGAAAAGGTATTCGGCGGCGCCGTGGAAGCCGGCCAGAAGGTGACGGCACACGAGTACACCGTTGCACAGAAAAATGAGCTGAACTGCGATGCCAAACGGAAAATCGCAGAATATGCGGCATCCCTCATCGAGCCGGACGATTTCGTCTTTCTCGACGCGGGAACGACAACGGCGCATATGATCGATTTCATCCGGGCAACCTCCGCCGTTTTCGTGACAAACGCCGTTGACCACGCACGGCGGCTGGCATCACGCGGGTTTAAGGTCATTCTGGTAGGCGGCGAGCTCAAAAGCTCCACAGAAGCCGTCGTCGGAAACCAGGCAATCCGCACGATTCAGGAATACCACTTCACCAAAGGCTTTTTCGGCACCAACGGTGTCACAAGAAGAAGCGGCTGCACAACGCCGGATGTCAATGAAGCAGTAATCAAAAAGACCGCCATGGAGCAGTGCCGCCAGTGCTACGTCCTCTGTGACGCAAGCAAATTTAACAGCATCAGTTCCGTTACCTTCGCAGACTTTGAAAAACCGATTTTTATCACGGACCGGAAAGTTCCCGGGTATGAGAAGAGCAAACATATCATCGTATGCGAGACGGAGCGAAAATAAAAAGCCAACATCTTACACGCACATAAATTGCAAAGCGCCCCGGCCCTGCAGATCATTTGGATGCAGGACCGGGGCGCCGTTTACAGACTTATTCTTTGATTTCCGCCAGCGTTACATCTGGATGATGATACTGCGGACGATGTTTCAAAAATGGAACTTTAAGCAGGGTAGCATTCTTGGGACACCAGTGAAGACAGGCATAACAGGCTGCACAGGAATGTCCTCCATAAAAATACGATGCAGTAACAAAATCTTCTTTTGGCAGACTTCCGTCAGATGTAAAGTTTGTTTTTTGTTCTTTTATAAAAGATATGATAGATTTTAACCGTTCCGGTGCTTTTTTCAGTCGTTCCAGATTTTCCTGCTCTGAGCTGATTAAACAGTTGCCTGGCATCTGCAGATCAAAGACAGCCGACAGGTTTGCACCGCTGCGGGAAAGTGCCTGACTTAGGCTGACAAAAGAATTTCCGCTTTTTCCATTGTTAGAAGTCATGACGACAAAAGTATAGCAGTCAGGATTGACCGTTAACTTCAATAAAAATTCTTTTACAATCCATGGCAGATCGCTCATGTAGGTAGGAAAGACAAAACCGATTATATCGTTTTTGCAGAAAAAATTGCTTTCTGTTTTATAATATTCTCAACAGGCTGATTCAGCTCTTTTCCAATTTCTTTTGCAGCCCAAAGCGAATTACCAGTTCCGGTAAAATAAAAAATCATAAGTTTTTCCCTCTCTTTTTGAAGTTTATGACGGAGAAAATATTTTTATCCGTTTGCTTTATATTATTTTAAAACTATGATGTTGGGGTCAAAAGCCCCTCTATAGTACCTTGAAAAGTTCATATATTTTGTAGTAAATACAAGCCTAAATGGTTTACTTGCTGTATAATAGAGATATCTTAGTAGGAAAGAAGGCAATCTCTATGTCATTCAAAGAAAATACTTACCAGCAAATGTCATTTACAGATAGTTTTTCTGGATTAACTGCCAGAGAACAAAAAGCATTGGAAAAATCCTGGGCAAAAGTCTTTGCCGATGAAATATTTCCTGCCATTGATGAAAAGCGTTTTTCTGTCTTATACAGCGATAAGGCATCCAGACCGAATACTCCGGTCAACGTGATTGTTGGTGCGCTCATTATCAAAGAGCTTTTTGATTATTCCGATGACGAGATGGTCAAAATCTTATGCTGGATTTTCGAATTCAGTACGCACTGCACACAACAAGTTTTGAAGAACAGTCTTTGAGTGACAAGACCTTAAGCCGTTTCCCCAAGAGGTGCTATGATTATGAAACACTTCACAACAAGGATCTTTATCATGATTGTGTGAAAGATTTAAGTGCTTCCATTGCAAAACTGGTGGGAATCAGCGGTAAAGTCAGGCGTATGGATTCCATGATGATCGAATCCAACGTCCGCAGGCTCAGCCGAATGGAACTGATATACACCTGCATTGCAAAGCTGGTGATGTATGTGAATAAAATCAATGGTTCCGCTCTGTCTGACGATTTAAAACATTATATCGATCCTAACGATTTTAACAGAGTGATTTATCATCAGCGCAGTACCGATGCAGATGAGCGCATGAAGCAGCTCTTAACGGATGCGGATAAACTTCTTGCCCTGTGTGAGTCTGATTACAATGATTCAACAGAGTATGATCTGTTTGTCAGATGCC
>ENA-OQIO01000002-OQIO01000002.1-human-gut-metagenome-genome-assembly--contig:-NODE-2-length-134266-cov-7.168012_pt1 | contig 134266 bp, 133 predicted proteins | sample MGYA00242573_ERZ504737 | MGnify/ENA primary metagenome ERZ504737 (study PRJEB26092, sample SAMD00036203) | human gut metagenome | host: Homo sapiens | study: EMG produced TPA metagenomics assembly of...
TATACACCATGGAATTTACAAAACTGCTGGAAGAAAGAAGAAGCATCCGCGCGTTTGATCCGGAGAAACACGTAACCGCAGAGCAGATCCAGGAGATCGTACAGGCAGCGATTCAGGCACCATCCTGGAAAAACTCACAGACAACACGGTACTATGCCCTTGTAACACCGGAGAAAGTCGAAGAATTTTCCGCAAAATGCCTTCCAGAATTCAATCAGAAGAGTTCAAAGGGAGCCGCACTTGTCGTAACAGCATTCGTAAAAGACCGCTCCGGCTTCACGCAGGACGGAACACCGGACAATGAAGTCGGAAACGGCTGGGGCTATTACGATCTCGGCCTGCATGACGAAAACCTGATCCTGCGCGCAAGAGAACTCGGCCTTGATACTCTGATTATGGGAATCCGTGATGAGAAAGCTATCCGTGAAGCCCTCTCCATTCCGGAGAATGAGCTCCTTGGTGCTGTCATTGCTGTCGGCTACCGTGCCATCAACCCGGACAAGCCGAAACGTAAAACCGTGGACGATATCTTAAAACTGTTCTAAATCCGGCGCATCCGTGTGAAGACGTGCGCGGTACTTTCCAGGCGGGAATCCAAAGAACCGGGAAAACTGCTTGCTGAACGCATAGACATCGCCATATCCGACAAGACCGGCAATTTCCTTCATCGGTACGCCGCCCTCGAGAAGAATACAGGCCTGCTCCATTTTCTTCCTGGTGCGGTACCGTGCAGGAGAGACGCCGGTCTGTTTTTTAAATACTTTTCGAAACGTCTCATAACCGATCTGGAGTGACCGGGCAAGCTCTTCGAGAGAAATTTCTTCATCAAGATTCTGCGAGAGCATATCGCAGGCGGCCTCGATCGGATCCCGCTGCAGATTCACCCGGTGCGCATGGTAGCCGTACATTCGCAGAATCTCTTTTTCCATCTCCGGAATCCGCAAAGGCAGCAGACTGTCCGGTGTGGCCTTTAACGACTGCAGAAGCTTCTGATACCGCTCGAGATCGCCGGGAAGCAGCTCTGCCTTTAGCACCGGCTCCCGGTTCAGAACCGAAAGCGAGCAGAAAGAATCAAAAAACGGTTTCCCAATCGAGATAAAAAATTCCAGCCATTTCCCATCGGGGTCTACGCGTGTGGAATGCGGCACACCCGGCAGACGCTGGACCAGGCTTCCCGCCTGCAGCGGATAGGAGGTGCCGTCCTCGGCAATATATTCCCCGCTCCCGCGCAGCAGCACGAAACAGCTGTAATACTCGTTCGAAAAATGATACTGCGAGCGGTCCGCCGTCTCTTTCCGCATAAAACCGCACGCCAGAATCCCGTTCTTCATTTCATTTCCAATACAGCGATAGATAACATCGCTCTTTTCTATTTTTGCAAGCAGATATTCCGGTATCATACGACTTCTCCTTTGCTTTCCCATTTTGGATAAAAGAAACACCAGATCAACTATTTCTCATCCACGTGCAGTGTTTTATACTGAATCATAAGATAACTGCATGAATCTTCTGAAAATCCACAGATGTATTATATCACAGGAAAGCAAAAAAGGAACACCAATCTGGATAAAAAGAAGAGAGGCAGTCGGAAAATGCGAAAGCAAAGGCAAGGAGGGCTTCAAGAACATGAGACAGACAAGAGACTGGGAAAATCAGTATATAACGCAGAAAAATCGTTATCCGATGCATACGCCGTACGGTGCGTATGAGACGGTAGAGCAGGCGCTCGCCGGAAATCGGAACGCGTCCCGCTTTGTAATGGATCTGAACGGAGACTGGAAATTCAAAATGTATCCGTCACCGGAAGCGGTGGAAGCATTTTATGAAGAGAATTTCGATCACGCAGCATGGGATACGATTCCGGTGCCGTCCAACTGGGAATTGCAGGGATATGGAAAGCCGGTTTACACCAATATGCTGTATCCGTTCAAACGGGAGGCAAACGGAGAAGCATTTGAGATCGAGATTACCGAAGGCACCTACGAGCTGAATGCGCCGTACGTACCGGAGAAAAATCTGACTGGCTGCTATTTCAGAACCTTCGAGGTTCCAACAGACTATATCGGCCGACAGCTTCTCATCGATTTCGGCGGTGTGGAGTCCTGCTTCTATCTCTGGGTCAACGGAAAACAGGTGGGGTATTCCCAGGACAGCAAAGTGAACGCGGAATTTGACATCACCGAATATGTGCAGGAGGGAACGAACACCCTCGCCGTACAGGTAATGCGCTACTGTGACGGTACTTACCTGGAAGATCAGGATTACTGGCATCTGTCCGGTATCTACCGCGATGTCCGCCTCGTATCGAAACCGGTGCAGCACATCCTGGACTATAAGGCAGAGACACTGTTCACACACCCGGATTACACGAAAGCTACCCTCTCTGTCACGATCTGGCCGGACAACTCCAAACCGCTGTACGGCGAGTATCATGCCAAAGTGACGCTGTATGACGAAGAACAGAACAAAGTAACCGAGATGGCTTCGAGAACGTTTGCTGAGTGCGGCTTCTATCTGATGCCGAAATTCATCGCAACCGTTACTGCTCCGGTAGAGAACCCGGCACTCTGGACTGCAGAGACTCCGACACTTTACACCCTCGTTGTCGAGCTGCAGAACAAAGAGAATGAGACGGTTGATATCGAGAGCTGCAAGGTCGGCTTCCGTCAGGTGGAAATCAACAGCCGCGGTGTTCTGACCCTGAATGGCAAACGCCTTGTGATCCGAGGTGTTGACCGCCACGATTTTTGCGCCGAGACGGGACGTACCGTTTCTGAGGAGCAGATGCGAAAAGAAATTGCTGTGATGAAACGCCTGAATTTCAACGCTGTTCGTACCAGCATTATCCGAATTCCGTGAAATGGTATGATCTGTGTGACGAGCTCGGCATTTACCTTGTCGATGAGACAAATCTTGAGACGCACGGTTACGGCGGACAGCTCAGTGCATCCGCTGAGTGGACAGCCGCTTATCTGGAGCGTGCAACCCGTATGGTACTGCGTGATAAAAACCATCCTTCCATCGTCTTGTGGTCTCTTGGAAATGAATCCGGTGCCGGGGCGAATCATGCCGCGATGCACGGCTGGATCCGCGAATACGACAAGACAAGATACGTTCAGTATGAGTCCGGCAACCCAAAGAGTAATATTTCCGACGTTATCTGCCCAATGTATCCGACGATGAGCTGGCTTGAGGATGTGATGGCAGACGATTCCGATCTCCGCCCGTTCATCATGTGCGAATATGCGTATGCAAAGAGCAACAGCAACGGAAATTTCAAGGAATTTTGGGACTATGTCAACAAATACCCGCGTTTTCAGGTGGATTTATCTGGGATTTTGCAGATAAGGCGATTGCGATTCAAAAAGAAGACGGAAGTATCAAATACGGCTACGGAGGAGCGTTCGATGAGGACGTGACCGATCCGGTTCCGGATATGTGTCTGAACGGTGTTGTTTTTGCCGACCTTTCCTATAAACCGGGCGCATATGAGGTGAGAAACGGGCAGTCCCCGGTAACGATTGAACAGGTGAAAAATCCATATACAGGCGAAACAGTATGGTTCTGGCAAATCGCTATCATACGCTTGATCTTTCGCATCTGAAGGTGCGTTATGAAATTGTGCAGAACGGCGAAATGCTTGCCAAAGGCAGCTATCCGGCATTTTACACGGCACCCGGAACAACAGAGACGCTTCCGCTTCCGGAGCTTCCGGCGAAACTGCATGGCGAGGCCTATGTAAATTATTACGTTGAGCTTGCCCAAGATGCCTTCTATGCACCGGCGGGAACAGAACTATACCGCCGTCAGATTCCGGTTACTTCAGGTGTTTATCTGGCAGATGAGAAAATGATTGTCGGGAAACCACTGACCGTATCGGAGGATGAAAATCATGTTCGCATCACCGGCGAAGAGACCGAAATTATCTTTGATAAAAAGACAGGAGAATTTACCAGATATCAGGCAAAGAGCGTTTCTTTTATGACCGGAGGAAAAGATGAGTTTTACCGTGCTCCAACCGGTATTGATGAAGGAACCCACGAGAGTGATTACGATGATATCTGGCGCGCGGAAGGTCTGGATCGTCTGAAAAAGGAAGTACAGTCAGTATCGGCTGTCAGTGCCGAAAATCAGGTGCTTCTTGAAGTGCAGGCTTCCTATACCGCTGAGCCGGACAACGCAGTACTCTTTACCGCTCATACTCTGTATCGCATCGGCAGTGAGGGAATGGAGCTGAAAAACGAAGTAACAAACAACAGCGGCCTTGAGACCATCGCAAGAGTCGGACAGTCGTTCTGCCTTCCTGCAGCGTTTGATACGCTCACCTGGTATGGAAAAGGACCCTGGGAGACGTATGCAGACCGAAAGGATGCAGCTTTTACCGGATTTTACACATCTTCTGTAGCAGAACAGCACGTTCCGTTTGTAGTACCATGCGAATGTGGTGGCCATGAGGACACGCGGTTTGCCATTCTTTCGGATGGAACACATACCGTTCAGATTGTAGGCAGTGATGATTTCCATTTCAGTGCGCTTCCATATTCTATGGCAGAATATCGAAAAGCCGCATATGAGGAAGAACTTCCGGAGCATACGACAGGAACCTGGCTGATTCTGGATGCAGCACACGCAGGCCTTGGCGGAGATACCGGCTGGACGAAAAATATTCACCCAGAATATCGTGTATGCAAGGGAAGATACAGCTATACGTTCCGTTTCCATTTCGCATAAAAGAAAGAAATCGGCCAACTGTTTATTTTTCGGAAGGCAGACGGCCGATTTTATTTGCTCATTCGCAGCCATCATGAAAAATTTTGCTTCGCAAAAGGAGAACTGCACACGCCTGAAGCACTTTTTTGCGCACCGGAGCAGCAATCATTTTGCCTGTTTTATTTAGTAGCGTTAATAATAAATGCTTGACAATTTATAAGGAGTGGTGTAGGGTAAAGGTGTCAAAGGAATTTCACCGGATCGGGTGTAATTCCGTTCACTATCCTATACGAAAAGAAGAGGTATTCATGATGAAAGAATTAAAGCCAATCAAAGAGGGTAAGGTACGCGAGATTTATGATAACGGCGACAGCCTGATCATGGTAGCAACCGACCGTATTAGCTGTTTTGATGTCATTCTGAACAATGTGGTAACAAAAAAAGGTACCGTTCTGACCCAGATGTCCAAATTCTGGTTCGATCTGACAGAAGACATCCTTCCGAATCATATGATCTCTGTAGACGTAAAAGACATGCCGGAATTTTTCCAGCAGGAGAAATTTGACGGAAACAGCATGATGTGCCGTAAGCTGGAAATGCTTCCTATCGAGTGCATTGTCCGCGGCTACATTACCGGAAGCGGCTGGGCAAGCTATCAGAAAACAGGAAAAGTATGTGGCATCGAGCTTCCGGAAGGATTAAAAGAATCTGACAAGCTTCCTGAGCCAATCTACACTCCGTCCACAAAGGCTGAAATCGGAGATCATGACGAAAATATCTCTTATGAGCAGAGCATCGCCCATCTGGAAAAATACTTCCCGGGAAAAGGAGCCGAGTATGCAGAGAAGCTTCGCGACTACACCATCGCTCTGTATAAAAAATGTGCTGACTATGCTTTAAGCAAAGGCATTATCATTGCAGACACAAAATTTGAGTTTGGTCTTGATGAAAACGGAAATATCGTAATCGGCGACGAGATGCTGACTCCGGACAGCTCCCGCTTCTGGCCTGCAGATGGTTATGAACCAGGCCATGGTCAGCCATCTTTTGACAAACAGTTCGCGCGCGACTGGCTCAAAGCCAACGATGGAAACCACGACTGGACTCTGCCGCAGGAAATCGTAGACAAGACGATCGAGAAATATCTTCAGGCATATGAGATGCTGACAGGAAAACCGCTGGCATAAAGAACATCATAGTGTTAAAAAGCTACAGGAGGCAGGTTCTGCTCCTGTTTTGCATATTTTGTGATAAGATCAGATGATAATCTGATACTCAAATGCGTGAAACATGTGATATAATGGGAAGAAAGACAGGATGCGAAGGAGGAAACACGATATGAAAATTGCTGCTGCAATTGAAAAAATGACAGATTTTTATAAGGGAAATATTCATGATATTTATCATTTTCTGAAGGTATGGGCCTTTGCAAAGAACATCGGCGAGGCGGAAGGACTGGATCCAAAAACACAGGAAACGCTGGAGATGGCAGCTGTTGTCCATGATATTGCCTGCCCGCTGTGTCGGGAAAAATACGGAAATACCAGTGGAAAGCATCAGGAAGAGGAAAGTGCGCCGCTCGTTGCAGAATTTTTCAAAGATGTACCGGCAGGAGAACTGGATGTCGAACGCATCACATGGCTGGTTACGCATCATCATACCTATACAAATGTAGAGGGAATGGATTACCAGATCCTGCTGGAAGCCGATTTTCTGGTCAATGCCGGCGAGAGCGAATATTCAAAACAGGCGATTGAAAATTCTGCAGAAAAGTATTTCGGACGGAAGCGGGAACGCATCTGTTGAAGAGTATGTTTCTGGAGAAGGAATAAGGTCATGAAGTGTGACATCCTCCCCCACCTCTACAGGTGGTGGAGGATGTCACTTTTACAGCAGGACAGCCGGGGTCATTTAACCTTTATGGCGGTCAACCGGGAGATCCCGAAGTATCTGGATGCTACCTTATGGAACAGGGGATTTGTGGATACAAACGGCAAATACTATGAGCTTTGGAATGCGCAGGCACAGTATTATACGGAGTAAAATTTTGGCAATCTGTCGGCAGAAGCCATTCACAGAGAGATTGGCGGTACACTGAAACGGCTGGGAACAGAGTATCTGGATCTGTATATCATTCACCGTTTTGACTACGAAACTCCGATTGAGGAAACAATGGAAGCCCTGAATGTATGACCGCACTGGCATGGCAATGGGCGAAGGGAGTCAGCTCCCCGATTATCGGTGCGACCAAAGCGGCGTATCTGGAAGATGCGGTAAAAGCCTTCGCTGTAACATTAACCGATGACGACAGCGCGTATCTCGAAGAACCGTATATACCGCACCGAATCGTTGATGCCGTTGATCACAATCTGGCAGATGGGGTTATGCTGCTGGATGAAAAGAAATAATTGTTTCGTAAAAAACTATGGCATGTAAAACGCCGTCAGACTTGTTGTAGTCTGACGCGTTTTGCGTTAGGAAGCTCTTTGAAGAAACATCTATATTATTTCGTTTCCTGTCCCGCTTTCTTCCGGAACAGTTCTTTTCCACAGCTGATGACAATGATGACACCAAGAACCATCAGCAGAATGGCGATGATGAGCTGCAGTCCCTCAACGAGGAAGACAGCGGTTCCTGCTCCATACGCTTTTACAAGTGCGATGACACGCTCTACCAGTGCGGTAAAGGTGACGCAGAGCATGATGATAAGCGGCGGGAACAGGGTTCTGTTTTCACGGCCGGTGACTTTCAGGAAGACACAGAGTGTGATCAGAACGAGTGCACTCAGCATCTGGTTTGCACTTCCGAACAGCGGCCAGATATTGGCATATCCGATCTGGGTCAGGATGTAGCCGCAGAGCAGAGTAACAATGGTAGAGAAATATTTATTACAGAGCAGCTTTCTCCATCCGGCAGCATGTTCCATATCATCGACAGTGAACAGTTCCTGGAAAGACATACGGCCGATTCGTGCAACGGAGTCAAGACTGGTAAGTGCCAGCGCCGATACACACATCGTCATGAAGCACTGTGCTCCGTATACCGGGATGCCGAACATTTCCAGAAATCCGGCAACACCGGAAGAAAAGATCGCAAATGGCGTTCCGACAGCAGCCGTACCGTCTGCAGAAGCAGCAGCACCGGCAACGCAGAGGGCAAGGACGGCAAGCAGGCTCTCCAGAACCATAGCTCCGTATCCGACTTTCTGCATATCTTTTTCATTCGCAATGGTTTTTGAAGAGGTTCCAGACGATACCAGGCTGTGGAATCCGGAAACAGCACCACAGGCAACGGTGACAAACAGGATCGGGAACAGATCTCCGGATGCCGCATTGTGGAATCCGGTATACATTGGAAGGTTCATCTTCGGGTGCGCAACAACAAGTCCGACAACAGCGCCGAGAATCATACCGGCGAACATAAAGGTTGTCATAAAGTCACGCGGCTGCATCAGAAGCCACATTGGAAGGACAGCGGCAAGAAAGATGTAGGCAAATACCAGATAAGTCCAGGTTGCTTTGCTTGTTACAAGCGGTACATTCATGCCGATTGCAAAAGCTGCAACGGTGCATGTAAGGCCGAGTACCATTTCTTTCCAGCCTTTCCACTGCAGTTTTTTCTGGAGCAGTCCGAAAACAACAGCAAAAGCGATAAACAGCAGGGAGATGCTTCCGGCAGCGCCGTTTACAGTTGCCTGGGCAGAAAGCTTTGTGACGCCGTCAACCGTTTCGTAAGCATTAAATGTTCCGGCAACCATATCTGCAAAGGCGGCGATAACGATCAGTGTAAAGAGCCAGCAGAAGAGAAGAAACAGTTTCTTTCCTGTTTTGCCGATGTATTTTTCAATGAGAAGTCCCATGGATTTTCCTTCATTTTTGACACTCGCATACAGCGCGCCGAAATCAGTAACAGCGCCAAAGAAGATGCCGCCGATCAGGATCCATAAAAGGACGGGAACCCATCCAAAGACAGCGGCCTGAATGGCACCGGTGACAGGGCCTGCACCTGCGATTGAAGAAAACTGATGGGCGAATACGGTCCATCCATCGGTAGGGACGTAATCCTGACCGTCATTTTTTGCAACGGCAGGTGTTTTTGCTTTAGGATCGATGCCCCATTTCTTTGCCAGCCAGCTTCCGTAGAAGGTATAACCTGCTATCAGACATACGGCGGCGATCAGTACAATAACCAACGTGTTCATAATAAAATTCCTCCTCGTTCAAAAATGATATTTCCAGTTTACATGGATTCCAAATGGAAAAAGAAAAGGGAAAAGGCAATTGTGTTGGTATGCTTGGAAACAAAAAAAGCTTCGTCTCCCTGACTTATGCAAGAAGACGAAGCTTTCAAAAACGCTCCGCGTTACCACTTCTAATTATCGGCTGTTTCTTTTGGTCGATCACTCAGACAAGATCCCCGATGATACACTTTCCGGTGAATCTCTTCTCTGCTAACGGTGAGAGGCCGGTCCGGACTACTTTCCATTTCTGGTTTCGTCTGTACAGCTCACAGGGGATTGTTCTTTGGGATGCCTGCCATCTCGCACCAGCCGATGGTTCTCTGTAAAGGCTCACCCGAAAAATGTTGTCCTGCTCATTGCTTTTTTCTGATCCCTTTTTTCTTTTGAACACTTTGCATTATAGTCTCATTTTTCGGTTTGTCAAGCAATTTTTTTAAAAATATCATGTTTTTTCCCTGAAAATAGTAAAAATTTATTTCTTGACACAGAAAACCAGAATTTTTATAATAGAAGAAAAAGCGCAGAACCAGAAGGCTTCTGCGGAAAGGTGGTATTTTTGTATGGGGTATTATGACAAAGAACGTGTAAGGGGATTTTTGCACAATCAGGACGGTATTATGGCGAATGATTTCGGATGTTTCTTCTGACGGAAGAGTTTATGAGAAGATACAAAGACCGCTGGATCATCGGCGCATATGACTGTATCAACGAGCCGATCTCCATGACGCCGCGCCGCGAGGAGCTGACACCGAAGCTGGTCTATTTCTACGAGGAAATTGTGCAGACAAAGAGGTTAAGGTACAGGCAGCTATTCAGGGAGAGACTCTTTTTGAAGGGGTAATGCCTCCTGCCGGTGAGAAAGTAACTTCGGATGTTCATCCATATTTTGCATATGAAACAGCACCGAACACACTCGAACGGTTCACACTCGGTACCGTTACAGGAGAAGGCATTCTGAAAATAGAGGTTCTGGACGGATGTGCACGGTTCGGACAGATTGTGATTCGGAAAAGTGAAAAATAGCAGAACATAACGTTTCTTTATGAGAAATAAATAACAGATCTATCTGCCCGCAGGAATCAAAAAATCCGACGGGCAGATTTTTTTGATTTTTTTCAGTTTTCCATTGACAATTGCATCACTGGTGCTATAATAAAAACAAACATATGAATAAATGTTCATATGAACAGTGAAAATGAAAAAGGAGATCAAAAGCGATGAAGAAAACGTATAAGATCGATGTTGACTGCGCAAACTGTGCAAACAAAATGGAAGAGGCTGCAAAAAACACAGCAGGTGTAAAGGATGCTACCGTAAACTTTATGATGCTCAAAATGATCGTTGAGTTCGAAGACGGACAGGATCCAAAGAGCGTTATGCAGGATGTTCTGAAAAACTGCAAAAAAGTTGAGGATGACTGCGAGATCTTCCTCTAAAATAAAAAACTTTCATCGGCGGATGGAAGAAAAAGCTGGAGCAGAATAGATTCTAAAACCTGTCTGCGGTTCAGCTCGAGAAAAATCCAGTATTTTCTCTCTGGAGCAGCGGATTTGGATCTGTAAATCTCTGGGATGAAATGCTGGATTTTTCATCCGGCGGTAAGAACAAAGGAGGCATATGTATGAATAAGAAACAGAAAAAGGTTCTCATCCGCGTCATCGTTGCATCGGTTCTTCTGATTCTCTGCGCGGTACTGCCGACAACCGGCTATGTGCGATTTGCAACCTTTATGGTTCCTTATCTGGTCATCGGATACGATATCCTGAAAAAGGCCTGGAAGGGAATCCTGAACAAACAGGTATTTGATGAAAACTTTCTGATGGCTGTTGCAACGGTCGGTGCCATTCTGCTTGGCGAGTATCCGGAGGCGTAGCCGTTATGCTGTTTTACCAGATCGGCGAACTGTTCCAGAGCTATGCTGTCGGAAAGAGCCGCCGGAATATCAGCGAACTGATGGATATCCGCCCGGATTATGCAAATATCGAGGTAGACGGAAAACTCGAGCAGGTTGATCCGGATGAAGTTGAGGTTGACACAATCATCGTTGTACAGCCTGGTGAAAAGATTCCGATCGATGGTGTGATCGAAGAAGGAAACACCACACTGAATACCAGTGCCCTGACCGGAGAGAGTGTTCCGCGTGACGCCCGGGAGGGAGACGAAGTCATCAGCGGATGTATCAATATGTCCGGTCTGATTAAAGTAAAAACAACGAAAGAGTTGGAGAGTCCACCGTATCCAAAATTCTGGACCTTGTGGAAAACTCCAGCTCCAAGAAATCAAGATCCGAGAACTTTATTTCCAAATTTGCGAAATACTATACACCGGCCGTCTGCTACGGTGCGCTGGCGCTGGCAATCCTGCCGCCGCTGGTACGGATGCTGTTTTTAAGTGCCGCTCCTGAGTGGAGCATATGGATTTACCGTGCGCTGACCTTCCTGGTTATCAGCTGCCCTTGTGCACTGGTCATCAGTATTCCGCTCAGCTTCTTCGCCGGTATCGGCGGCGCAAGCCATGAAGGTGTCCTGGTGAAAGGTTCCAACTATCTGGAAACACTTTCCCAGACCAAATACGTTGTATTCGATAAAACCGGTACCATGACACAGGGTGTCTTTGAAGTAGCCGGTATTCACCACAATACGATCAGTCAGGAAGATGTTCTGGAATACGCAGCACTTGCTGAGTGTGCTTCGAGCCATCCGATCAGCAAGAGTCTGCAGAGAGCATATGGAAAACTGATCGACCGAAGCCGTGTCACGGACATCGAAGAGATCAGCGGAAACGGTGTAACAGCAAAGGTAGACGGTAAAAATGTCGCTGCCGGAAATGCAAGACTGATGGAGCGCCTTGGCGTTGATTATATCGACTGCCACAGCGTCGGCACCATCGTCCATGTTGCTGTAGACGGCAAGTATGCCGGACATATCCTGATCTGTGATATGATCAAACCGCATGCGAAAGAGGCGATTCAGGCGCTGCGGAAATCCGGTATTAAAAAGACGATTATGCTGACCGGAGACTCCAGGCGGATAGCCGATCAGGTAGCTGCAGATCTTGGAATTGATGAAGTTTACAGCGAACTGCTTCCTGGTGACAAAGTAAGTAAAGTGGAAGAGCTGCTTGCCGCAAAGACAGAAAAAGAAAAACTTGCCTTCGTAGGTGACGGCATCAACGATGCACCGGTACTGTCCCGTGCCGATATCGGTATTGCGATGGGAGCACTTGGTTCCGACGCAGCAATTGAAGCAGCTGATATCGTTCTGATGGACGACGATCCGCTCAAGATTTCCAAAGCAATTCACATTTCCAGAAAATGTATTCACATTGTTTATGAGAATATTTATTTTGCAATTGGTATCAAAGTATTGTTCCTGCTTCTGGGAGCCATCGGTATCGCTAACATGTGGATGGCAATTTTCGCAGATGTCGGAGTTATGATTCTGGCGGTTCTGAATGCAATTCGTGCTCTGTTTGTGAAAAATCTATAGAAAGACGAGGACACAAAATGGCAAAAATCAATCCGGATGAAGCTGATCTGTGCTGTGACTCCTGTGAGGTTCATGAAAATCTGGTAAAGATTGTCAATGAGACCATGCCGGATGAAACAGAGCTTTACGATCTGGCAGAGCTTTTCAAGGTATTTGGTGATTCCACGCGGATCCAGATTCTGTTTGTCCTGTTTGAGGCAGAGGTATGCGTCTGCGACCTGGCAGAAGCACTGCACATGACACAGTCCGCAATTTCCCACCAGCTTCGCATTCTGAAGCAGAATAAGCTGGTAAAGAGCAGACGAGAAGGAAAATCGGTGTTCTACTCTCTTGCAGATGGTCATGTACGGACAATCATCGCACAGGGACAGGAGCATATTGAAGAGGATTAAAAAAAGCATACGATAGCAGAAACGTCCCGCAAATGAAATTTCTCATCTGCGGGACGTTTCTGCTTTTCACATTCATTCTTTATTTGGTAAACCATGCTTCCCGAACATGCTGTTTTAGAAGGTTCCGTGCATTTTGGAAGCTGTTTTTTTTACTTTGTTTACATAACCGAATTATGTAAAGTATTTCTTGAATTTCATGATTTATACTCCTCGGAGTAATACGGAATGCAGAGATACATACCGTCCGTGATCTGGTTGGAACTCAGGTGATTGATCTCACGGACCTCGGCAATGTAACTGGAAATATCGGAGTATTCTTCTGTACGGTATTCTTTGGCGATGTCCCACAGTGTATCGCCGGAAGAAACGCGGATACTGGTGTAGTATTTGTAGGTTGGAGCTTTCGGCTCACTGTCTGCCTGCGTATTCTGCGGCGTGAAGTGGAAGATTAAAAGAAATGTGACGGCAACCAGAGACAGGAGAGCGGCGGCTGCGCGGATCTGCAGTTTTCTTCTCTGGATTTTTCGTCTTTCTCTCAGTGATTTTCTTTTCTTTGCATTGGTACTCATGTAAAATTCCCCCTTGATTTGTGATAGAAGAGTAGTTGTGCTACGTGAACATTTGTTCTTTCGAATATATGTTCATTATAATAAAAGAACGTATGTTTGTCAATACGAAATACGAACAAATTTTCGAAACTTTTATTTGCGTTCCGGTGGGATTTATGGTAAAATTTATTTGGTATATTTTAAGCAAATATCGTATAGAAAGAGGGGACTACCCTAATTCATATAAAAAACGAAACGACAGGAGGAACATACGATGGCTGGAGACAAAAATAAACTGACAGAGAAACAGAGACAGATTCTCGAATATTTAAAACAGGAAATTTTGCAGAGAGGATTCCCGCCGTCTGTGCGTGAGATCTGCGAAGCGGTTTCCCTTCGTTCTACATCCTCGGTACATGCACATCTGGAAACACTGGAGCGGAAAGGCTATATCAAACGAGATGCAACAAAACCGAGAGCCATTGAAATCTGCGATGAAGGATTCCATACCGGCCGCCTTGGTGCAATCCAGGGAATTGCATCGGAAGACACCGCATCCCAGAGTGAGGTTGCACAGATTCCGCTGATCGGCAAAGTAGCTGCCGGAGAACCGATTCTTGCGGTAGAGAATATTGAAGGATATTTCCCGATGCCGGTAGACCGTCTGCCAAACGCAGAAACGTTCCTTTTAAAGGTACAGGGCGAAAGCATGGTAAATGCAGGTATTTTAGACGGTGACCTTGTTCTTGTGGAACAACAGGCAACTGCGGAAAATGGAGAAAAAATTGTCGCTCTGGTCAATGATTCCGCTACAGTAAAAACATTCTACAAGGAAGACGGTTATTTCCGCCTGCAGCCGGAAAACGATGAGATGGATCCGATCCTTGTGAATGATCTGCAGATCGTAGGAAAGGTAATCGGAGTATTAAGATTTTTATCCTGAAAAATAAAAGAAGAAAATAAAAAAATGTTGTGAAAAAACGAACAAGAAATCGGCCTGTAAAATTCGGCGGTTTCAGAGGAAAAACCGGTGATTTCTGAAAGTAACTCTTCAACTATTCGAAAAACCTGCGTTTCCCGAATAGTTATATAGAAGAAATACTTCTTTTATTTTCCCGGTTTTTCTGTTTAGAAAGGCTCATTTGCAGTTATGAAATCAAAAATTACGTATCACGAACAAACCGATATGGAAAATACACTGAAGCTCCGCGAGGTTCTGAAGACGCTTCCCTCTTTTACTTCCGAATTTTTCCGCGGCATCAGCACAACGACATCGACCAGCACACGAATCAAATATGCATATGACCTTCGGATCTTTTTTCAGTATCTGCAGAAAGAAAATCCGGAACTTGCCAAAATTCCCATGGATCAGATGTCCGTTGATGTGCTTGACCAGGTCACTGCACTTGATCTTGAGGAATACACAGAATATTTAAAGGCTTATATCGGTTCCCAGGAATCTTATACCACCAACGGGGAAAAAGGCCTGAAACGAAAATTGTCGGCACTTCGGACGTTCTATTCCTATTATTTCAAAAAGGAACTGATTGAGACAAATCCTACGCTGCTTATCGATATGCCGAAGCTCCATGAAAAAGAAATTATCCGTCTGGAGCCAAATGAGGTTGCGGAGCTTCTCGATTTTATTGAATCCTGCGGCGACGGGCTGAGCAATCATCAGCGGGCCTACTATGAAAAAACAAAGGAACGTGATTTTGCAATCATTACTCTTCTGCTTGGCACGGGAATCCGTGTGTCGGAATGTGTCGGGTTAGATATTGAGGATGTCGATTTTAAAAACAATGGCATCAAAGTGCTTCGAAAAGGTGGAAATGAAATGTTTGTCTACTTTGGAGATGAAGTTGCCGAGGCACTGAAAAAGTATATCGAAGTCCGCGCAGGTATTACGCCTGTGGCAGGACACGAACACGCACTCTTCTATTCAGCGCAGAGAAAACGGATCAACGTCAAGACGGTGGAAAATCTGGTGAAGAAATATGCGTCCCAGGTGACGACAACGAAGAAAATTACGCCGCATAAACTGCGTAGTACGTACGGTACGACGCTGTATCAGGAAACAGGCGATATTTATCTTGTTGCGGATGTCCTCGGCCATAAGGATGTCAATACGACGAAGAAACATTATGCTGCCATGGACGATGCAAGGCGCGTCAGGCTGCCACAGCGGTACGGCTGCGGGAGTCCATGCCGGAGCATGAGGAATAAAAATATATCAGAAACCCAAAGAGGAATCAACAGGGATTATATCCCATTCGTTGATTCCTCTTTTTTATGGAGACGACTTCTCTCCTGCTTTTTTTAAGTTACTCCGCCTTAATTGCCCAGCGCATTTTCGTTGAACTTGCACGGCTGTTGCGGATGCATTCTTCTTTGGAAGGACGAATGACTTCTTTTGAATATTCGGAATAAATACCGATCTGATACAGTCCCTTCATGGACTTTTTCACAAGCCGGTCTTCGCCGGAATGGAACGTCAGAATTGCCGCTCTGCCGCCCGGAGCAAGAGCATCCGGAAGTTTTTCCATGAATGCTTCCAGAACCTCATATTCGTTGTTTACATCGATCCGCAGTGCCTGGAAGGTGCGGGCGCAGGATTTTTTGATGGCTTCTTTTTTCTCGTCTTTCGGAAGAAAATCCAGTGCTTCAGCGATCAGATCACGCAGTGCAAACGTAGTGTCAATTTTCTTTCCTTTCCGAAGTGCCCGCGTAACAACCTGGGAAATTTCTTTTGCATACGGTTCATCGGCATTTTCAATGAGCATGCCTTCCAGTTCATCGCGTGCAACCGTGCGCAGACGCTCGGCCGCGGAAATTCCTGCCTCCGGATTCAGGCGAAGATCCAGCGGTCCATCATATTTGTAGGAAAAGCCGCGCTCCGGATTATCAATCTGCATGGAGGAAACACCAAGATCCGCCAGAATGAAGTCAAAGGGGCCGTATTTGGCAGCAACCTGATCAATATTGGCAAAATTCTGATGAAGAATCGTTAAAATCTCAGGGCCGTACCCCTGCGCGGCCAGTCGTTCTTTTGTTTTTGCCATCTCGATCGGATCGACATCCAGCGCACAGAGATGCCCTTTTCCCTGCAGGCATGCAAGCATACGGGAGCTGTGGCCGCCGTATCCGAGTGTTGCATCAAGTCCGTTCTGTCCCGGCTCGATCTTGAGAAAATCGAGGATTTCATCTACGAGAATCGGGATATGCATGCCGGCCGGTGTGCTTCCCTTTTGGATCACATGCTCAATGGTCCCCTGATATTTCTCCGGATTCAGTTCTTTGTATTTCTCATTGTAATTCCGCGGATGTGTGCCTTTGTAGCGGACGCGGCGTTTGTGTTCTTTCTGTTCTTCCATAAAATGTTCTCCTTATACTTCAAATATATTTAATCGAACATGTGCGTTCGAATATTTTCCAGATCAATTGGTTCTCCTGTCATCGGCTGCAGAAAGTGCAGTTTCCAGGCATGGAGCGCGGCACGGGTACCGCCGTCGCGGACTCCGTAGAGCGGATCTCCGAAAAGTGGATGTCCAATAGATGCCATGTGAAGACGGATCTGATGCGTGCGGCCGGTTTCCAGACGGCAGCACACGACGGCCCAGAAAGGATCCTGAAGGACAGCCTCGTAGTGTGTAGTAGCCCACAGGCCGTTCCCTTCTTTACAGATACGCATTTTAGTGATACGTTTCCCAGACGGATCGAAAGAATCAGGGTCATCTCCTGGAATTTGCTCCATGGAAAGACGAATGGTTTCTTTTTGCGTTTCTTCGGAAAAGGGATGGTGTACCAGAGCCAGGTATTCTTTTTTCAGCGCGCCGCTCTCCCGCTGCCGGGACAGTCTGGCAGCAGCCAGCTGATTCTTTGCAAATAGTACCAGACCCGATGTATCTTTGTCAAGACGGCCGATGCAGCGGAGTTCAGAAGGCGCTGTCGGTGTTTTTAACAGGGATGCGGCAGCATGTGTCAGGGAATCGGAATAATGGCCGTGGGAAGCGTGGCAGACCATACCGGATGGCTTGTCTGCGACACAGAGATCACTGTCCTCATAGAGAATCCGTACGCCGGCAGAATCACCTGATACCGGCAGAACCTGATCTTCGGAAAGGTGGGGACACTTCTGCGCATATCGAAAAGTGATCGTATCTCCAGTCTGGACAACTGCATTTGTGCGGCAGGAAACACCGTTTTTCTGAATTCCATCCGGAATATATTTGGCATGGCGGATTTCACGTGGTGTCAGGTGCAGAAAACGTTTTAGAATTGTTTCCACCGACAGTCCCCCCTGTTCCGGAAGGACAAAGTGACACAGCTGCTGATAGTCAAATTGCGGCATAAAAGATTTTCTCCTCTTCACAAGTTCACATAATCATTTTATGTAAACTATATAAATACAAACAATTCAGTACGATGATGGTACACTATCTCTAGACAAAAACAGGTTTCACAGATCTCGCAAACCACGTTCTGTTTTACCGATTCGGCAAACAAAAAAATTTTATTTACAGATCCTCTAAGATCACCGTAAACGGCCCATCATTCACCAGTGATACTTCCATCTCAGCCCCGAACACTCCCGTTTCGACAACAGGAACCTGTTCCCGTGCTTTCGCGACCATATATTCATACAGTTCTTCTGCTCTGTGCGGCTCGCCTGCTTCCGTGAAGCTTGGACGGTTTCCTTTTTTACAGTTGGCATACAGGGTAAACTGTGAAACCATCAGAAGCTGTCCATCCACATCTGCCAGGGACTTGTTCGTCTTTCCATTTTCATCTTCAAAAATACGCAGTCCCAGCAGTTTTTTCATATACTTGTCTGCTGTTGCTTCATCGTCCCCCTGGCCGACACCGATCAGAACCAGAAAACCTTTCTGAATCGATCCAACAACCTTCTCTTCCACCGAAACACTTGCTCTTTTTACACGTTGTATAACAATTCTCATCTTTAAAATCCTTTCATAAAATGACCCTCCTCTTATTTTTAAGAGGAGGGTCGTTTCTCCTATGTTCTGTTTTGATCAGATGCTGAAAATCTTGCGGATTCCCGCTTCTTTAACTTCAATTGCCTGTTTGATCATATCTACGGTTCCATCGATACCGAATACACTGCTGTTCAGGCACAGGTCGTAGCTGTCTACCTCGCCCCAGCGTTTGCTGGTGTAGTAATTGTAGTAGCTTGCACGCTGTTTGTCGATCTTTGTGATCTTGTCTTTTGCTTTTGCATCAGAAAGATCATACAGCTTTGCGATACGGCGGATGCGATCCTGCATATCTGCTTTAATAAAGATGCTCAGCACGTTCGGATTTTCCTCCAGTGCATAATCTGCACAGCGGCCTACGATGACACACGGACCGTCCTGCGAAATCTTCTTGATGGCATCAAACTGCGCCAGAAATACCTTCTGGTTCAGCGGCATATCCATCATGGTAGATCCATAGCCGAAGGAGTAACTGTCCATAACCAGAGAGTATAAAAAGCTGTTGGTTGGTTTTTCATCGTGGTTTTCGAACAATTCCTGGCATAATCCGCTGTCCTTTGCTGCTCTCTCCAGCAGCTCTTTGTCATAGTACTTGATTCCCAGGCCATCCGCTAAAATCTTACCAATGGAATGTCCGGCGCTTCCGTACTGACGTCCAATCGTTATGATAGTTTTCATATAATCCGCTCCTTTCCATTCCGTCACAATAATCTGCTTTCACAGATGTAGTAACTCGCGTTTTTTCGTTACATCTAGTATACTACAGAATTCACAGAAAGTACAGAACATTTTGATAAAACTTATACAAATTAACTATATACTTTTTGAAATATCATTCTTTTTAAGCAGTTTCAGACATTTTTTCGAAACTGCAGCAACAGATTGGAAAAATATTCCGGAAGCGGCGCCTCAAACTCCATATAGGCACCGGTCCGTGGATGGATAAATCCAAGTACCATCGCATGCAGCGTCTGTCCCTGCAGGTTTTTCACCGGGCATTTCTTCGGGCCATAAACCGCATCGCCAAGCAGCGGATGCCCGATACTTGCCATATGGACACGAATCTGATGCGTCCGGCCGGTTTCCAGCTGGCATTCAATATACGTATAATTTCCAAAGCGTTCCAGCACACGGTAATGTGTGACCGCCGGTTTTCCGTTCCGTTCATTAATCGCCATCTTTTTCCGGTCTGTCGGATGGCGGCCGATTGCACCGCGCACGGTTCCCTCGTCCTCTTTCAGATTCCCATGGACAATTGCCCGGTACTTTCGGGTAATGGAATGTACAGAGAGCTGTTCTGCGAGGCTCTGGTGGGCGAAATCGCTCTTACAGATAACCAGGGCACCCGTTGTGTCCATATCGATTCTGTGGACGATTCCGGGGCGCAGAACGCCGTTGATGCCGGAGAGATTTCCGCGGCAGTGATACAGAACCGCATTGACCAGTGTTCCGCTGCTGTGGCCTGCCGCCGGATGTACGACCATCCCCTTTGGCTTATTGACGACCAGAAGATCATCATCCTCGTACAGAATATCAAGCGGAATGTTTTCTGGCTCCACGTTCAGTTCTTCCGGTTCCGGCAGAAGCACCAGAACGGCATCACCGGCGGCAACCTTGCTGCTTGCTTTCTGCGTTTTTCCGTTGATCGAAACCTTTCCGTCTTTTAAAAGCTTCTGCAGAAAAGAACGGGAACAGTCCGAAAAAGATGCGGCCAGGCACTGATCAATCCGTTTTCCGTCAAAATCCGGTGTAACTTCCAAAATCCGTTCTTCTTCAGCCATCGGACTCCTCCTTTTTGGCGTTTTTATGCAGAAATGCGAAGTCTTCGTCCTTGTAGTACAACAGATACAGCAGTAAAAAGACAGCGACCGATACGGTGACATAAATATCAGCTACGTTAAAAACCGGAAAGTTGATCAGCGAAACGTAGATGAAATCAACGACATAGTGATTCAGAAAACGATCGTAAAAATTTCCGACCGCACCAGCCGTCAGAACAGTCAGCACGGCAAAAAGCGGTAAAAAGCGGCGTGTCTTTGGAAGCTTGTAAAAGACGATCACCATGACGATCAGAAACAATACCGTCATCATAGCAAACAGCCAGTACTGATCCTGCAGAAGTCCGAATGCCATACCGCGGTTTTCCAGATAAAACAGCTCCAAAACCCCTGGAATGAGCTCGATCGACGGCTGGTCCTTCAGATACTGCACTGCCAGTGATTTTGTATACTGATCTGCTGCAAGCAGAAGGACAATCGCTGCCGCGCAAACCAGATAAACGGCCAGCGGAGAAAGTTTTTTACTCTTCATCGATCAGATCTCCATTAATAGAATTGATAGCTTCCAGCATTTCTTCATCTGTAACCGTGCGGTCCACCACAGCATGGCCGACAGACTCCAGAAGGATGAATTTGATCGTACCCTGTTCCATTTTCTTGTCCGATTTTGTTGCAGCCAGAATATCTTCCGATTTCAGGCCGTCCACGGTGATTGGCAGATAGAAACCGACGTTCATATCACGAATCTCGTAAAACTCTTCATCGGAGAGATAACTTCTCTTGTAGGAAATATAGGCAGCAGCAACGGTTCCAAGTGCAACGCACTGGCCATGGAGCAGTTCGAAGTTTTTGAGCTTTTCAATGGCATGACCGATCGTATGGCCAAGATTTAAAACGGCACGCTCTCCCTGTTCTGTTGGGTCATTTTCTACAACCTGGCGTTTGATATCGCAGCATTTCTGGATCATTTTCGTTAATACCGGCTCAATCCGCTCTTCGATCTCAGACATGTGATTGATGGTCCAGATGTAGAATTTTTCATCGCGGATCAGACCTGTTTTCAGGACTTCTCCCATACCGCAGGCAAACTGTTCGCCGTTCAGGGATTTTAAGGTTGCCATGTTCATATAGACAAGACGTGGATGATGGAATGCACCGACCATATTTTTGTACTGGTCGAAATCGACGCCCGTTTTTCCTCCAACGCTGGAATCTACCTGTGCAAGCAGTGTCGTCGGAAGCTGAATGAAATCAATGCCGCGCAGATACGTTGCCGCCGCATAGCCGGTCAGATCCCCAACGACACCGCCGCCGAGTGCGAATAAAATGTCTTTTCTCTCAAAGTGGTTTTCAATCAGATGCGTGTACAGATCTTTGACGGTACCCAGATTTTTGCTTGCTTCACCAGCCGGGAAAACAAATGCGGTTACGGTCTCAAACAGCGGGGACAGTGCATTTTTTACCTCTTCCAGATACAGTTCTGAAACCGTGCTGTCTGTGACAATGCAGGCCTTTTTTGCAGGGAGTTTTAAGTTCTCCACACAGCCGGCGAGGCGTTCGTAGCTGCCGTCCCAGACAATTTCATAAGAAAATTCAGTAGATGTGCCTTCTCTTTTAACGGTAAGTGTTTTCATAATTTATGCCTCCTGTATGTTCTTTCATGAAAAAAGCATCAGAATCCTGCATCTGATGCTTTTCCTTTGTTACTAAGTAAATCAATAATTGATCCAGTGGATCCATTTTAATTTACTGCAAAGATAATTTTCTTTAATAATCGGTACGGATATTTGGAAGATCAAAAGCTCCGCTTAAGATATCCTGGATGTCGCCGGAAATTTCTACGCTGGACGGTGTCAGGATGAAAATATAGCTGGAAACTTTCTGCAGACTTCCGCTCATGCAGTAGCATGCACCACAGCAGAAATCAATGATTCTCTGGGCAATATCCACATCAATGCCTTCTAAGTTAAGGACAACGGTACATCCGGCCAGAAGCGTATCCGCGATTTCACGGGTATCCTCCATGGAAGCCGGTTTGATGACGCATACTTCCATATTTAATGCACCTGCTTTCTTTCTCATTGGAGTAACTTTCGGGGAAACCGGAGCAGCTGGCTTTGGAGCTCGTGCAGCAGCAGCCTGGCTTGAAGCGGTGGTCTTTGGCGCCGGCTGTTTACGCGGTGCAGTGTGAACCGTTTTCGCCTGCGGCTCTTCCTCTTCGTCCTCATCCTCGTTCTCCAGTTTACGGAAGAAACGTTTCTTTGGTTTTTCTTCTATATCATCGTCTTCTTCATCGAAGAAGCTATCCGAATCAGCATCCTCTTCCTCGTAATCGTCGTTCAGCCGGATGGCATCCAGAAATTTGTCTAAAACACTCATTCTTATACTCTCCTATTTTTAGTCCTGTGGCATTTGGCCAGACAGCCGTGCAGAATGCGCGGGGTCACTCTTCTTGGAAAGGCTTCCTGTTATCTTTTACTGTAATCCCGTTCGCCAAAGACTCCGGTTCCAACCCGTACTAAAGTGGCGCCTTCTTCTACTGCTACTTCGTAATCGCCGGTCATGCCCATGCTCAAAATGGCCATACGTACATTATTAATGTTTTTGGCGGCAATGTCAACACTTAATTCCTTTAATTTGCGAAAAACCGGACGATTTTCTTCTGGATCTTCCACATACGGTGCAATGGTCATAAGTCCCTCCACATGAATTGCCGGAAGTTTTGCGATTTCTTCAATCAATGGAAGGGTTTCCTCTACGGAGACACCAAACTTGCTTTCCTCGCCGGCAACGTTTACCTCGATCAGGATCGGGATTTCGCAGTTGTGCTTTACCGCTTCCTCACTGATCGTTTTTGCCAGACGAAGAGAATCGACAGAATGAATCAGGGCAACTTTTCCTGCAATGTATTTTACTTTATTCCGCTGCAGATGACCGATCATGTGCCAGTGGATATCCTTTGGCAGCACTTCCTCTTTTTCTGTCAGCTCCTGCACTTTGTTTTCACCGAAATTGCGTTCGCCAAGATCATAGATTTCGGAAAGCATTTCGACCGGTTTTGTCTTGCTGACCGCAATCAGGGTAACTTCCTCCCGGTTCCGTCCGGCTCTTTTGCAGGCTTCTGTGATTTTCTTCTGGACTTCTTCATAGTTCTCTTTCAGCATATCTTTCTAACCTCCAGTATTTAATGCACAATATCTTCTTCACTGACGGTGGATGCATTTTCCACAATATAATCATACTGCGAAATGCCGTATTGCGTTTGTTTTTTTATGATAGAATACTCCGCATTCTGATCGATGATCTGAATTTTGCGGAATACAGCATATCCTTTGTTGATGCAGTAAACACCCTGCAGCGGAACCATTTCTCCAATCTGATACGTTGTGGCGGAATCCTGTGCACGAAGGATATCTCCATCATTAAAAGCGGCCATGTCGACGTAATATTCGACCGGATTATCATTTTCATCATTGACCTGCTCATAGATCGTGGCGTTTACAAATTCTGTCACCGGCTGTCCGTTATCATCCAGCATGACTTTTCCTTTTTTATCGGTCTTTTCCCGCAGGAAACCGGAAGAATTGCTGTCCCCGCCCTGTACGAGCATCTGCGCCGGGATTTTATAGAAATCTTTTTCCGTGATGGCAGTATTTGGAATTTTCAGTCCGCTTCCAGTGTTTGTGACCAGCTCTACTGAAAGAAAACGGTCTTCCGCATAACGGATCATCCCGCTTGTAAACGAAATGACAGCATAGTTCTGATCGTTAATGGACTTTAGATTCAGTGTTCCCGTCTGTGTTTTTCCGTCTTTCAGAAATTTAACTTTTATCGTACTGAAATTGGAAAGTGTAACGACCTGCTTATTCGTCACCGGAACGGCAATTTCCCACTGCTCATCTGTCACCAGACGGTATACTGCATTTCCAGGCTCCGTCTGCGCGCCGGAATCAAAGGAAACCACAGAGGCTTTCGTAGAGAAAAGCTCCGGCGTAAGGCTGTCCTCCGTATAGCTTTCATATCCATCACTGCCGTAGACGACAACACCGTCCTGATCTGCATAAAATATCGTCTGTGATGAGGAATCTCCGTTTTCAGCGGCAGCGGCAAGCAGCTTTGCGGAAAGTTCTGTTTTCAGCTGATAAATGCCGGAAAAGGAACTGGAATCATAATCAGAAGAAAAACGTGCGAGCGAGGAACGAAGCGACGTTCTCGTTGCCGCATCTGCGAAATACCAGAGGTATCGGCATTTTCTGTTGCGGAAATCCCATAAACAGCGCTTCCGCGGCTGATTTTCGATGCATTTGGGGTATAGAACTGAACATATCCGCTGCCGGAGGAAAGCTGCACGCTCTCTGTCCGCATGGCGAATGCGGTATAGGTATCATTCCGGGATAAAGTTCCCTGCACAACCTGAAAAGATTTGATATGATCGGCGGTCAGGTAAAAGAAAAGTGAAACTGCCATATAGAAAAAAAGGCTCCAAAGATGATATTTCCAATATTCAACGCCGGAAAAGGGAAACGGATTCTCGAATGCCGGCGGCTGTTCTTTTTCTGCTTAGACAAAATGTATGCTCCTTTTATTGTTTAATCCATGCGCTAAAAGGACGGTGCCGTAAGCGCCGTCCTTTGGTTTTGTCGCTATGCAATTATTATAATACAGTTTCGGTTACAGTGCAACGATAATCTTATCCTGCATGCCTTCCGGAAGCTCTTCTTTATCCATGGAGACACTTAATACGAAGGTAATGTTATACTGCTTGCCAATGCCTTCCAGCTGTTCAACACAATCTGTGATGTCCTCTCCTTCCAGTTTTGCTACTTTCAGGAAGCTGTCGAGATAGACGCTTGCGAGATCGTGGTCCTGAGAAACGATACCGCAGATAAATCCGATAAATTCATCACTGTTTTTCAGAGGATAGTCGGTTGCGGAAATCAGACGTACTTTGTTGTTTAATTCAAACATGTGCTTTGTGCTCTTGTCAATATACACGATATTTCCGTTTGCGGTTTTTACCTCTGCATTTACTTTGTCTAACAGCTGTTTTGTTTTGCCTTTTCCCTTCTTGCCTACAATTAATTGAACCATAGCAGTTTCCTCCTTAGATTAGAATAAGATATTTTCACCAAAAACTTTTAAGTTCATGGTTTAATTATAGTACAATTCACCAACGTTTTCAATGGTAAAATGAAAAAATTCTGAAAAATCTTCTAATTTGCAGGGAAAGGAGCTCTGTTTTTCTAAACGGATACGATAATCTCCCGGAGAGGCAGAAAAAACGCCGTCCGGGGGATTGCAAAACGATTACGTCAGGAGTTGATATTGGAAAGAAGAGTGTTCATGTCCTCGTACAGTTCCACTTTTGTTGATGCATGAAGAATGACAGAGATAAACGGTTCTCCGTATGCATTCTGGGATACCAGTGCCAGGCAGGAACCGGCCTCATCGGTCGTTCCGGTTTTTCCGCCGAGCACCGTCACGTTTTCCGGTGCGTTTTTCTCTCCGGTCAGATATTTGTCCGTGGAGCTTAAATAGATCGTTCCCGCCGTACCGTCCGCATGCGTCATGTTCAGCGTGTAGGAAGACATTGACATCGTATTCTGGAATTCCGTATGCTGATAGGCAGCATACAGCATCAGATAAACATCATATGCAGTAGTGTAATGATTCTCATCGTGAAGACCGTGCGGGTTTGCAAAATGCGTACCGGTCATGGCAAGGGAAGCTGCCTTATCGTTCATCATCTGAACGAAATTCTCTACACTTCCGCCTACCTGGCGGGCAATCGCCATAGCAGCATCATTGGCAGAATAAATCAACAATGCATGGAAAAGCTGATCCATCGTTACCGTATCGCCCACGGCCAGTCCACTCATCTGGGATCCATCTTCCAGCGCAAGATCCTCTTCTGTGATCGTTACCTGCGTATCCGGCTGGTTGTATTCCATGGCAAGGAGAGCCGTCATGATCTTCGTGATGCTGGCCGGGTAGACCTGATCATACATATTCTGCGCGAACAATACTTTTTTGTGATCCAGATCAAACAGTCCGGCCTTTACCTGTGAAGAAAACGAGATATCATTCAGCGGTACGCTCGTCTCACCGACACAGAGATCGGCAGAGAGCGTTTCAGCCTGAAACCGTTTTTCTGCCGAAAGCGGATCGGAGGCAAGCACCATACTTCGCGCAAACGGCTCTGTAATGTCCATCTGGCGGTCCTGACGGTACAGTTTCACACCGATCAGAACCGCAATAACAGCAACACAGACACCCGCGCCGATGATCAGGCGGTTTAAAATATGTTCGGTTTTTTCCGGAGCAGTCCCGTTTTTCTCCGTTACAGGCAGTTTCTGTTCTTTTTCTGTAGTATTAGTCGTTTCTCCGGTAGATTTCACGCCAGTCCATTTCTCCTCTGTCTAATGATTTGATCAGCATTTCTGCCGTTGCAAGATTGGTGGCAAGCGGAATGCTGTGTACGTCGCAGAGACGGATAATCCGATGGACATCCGGCTCATGCTGTTTCGGCTGTTCCGGATCCCGCAGGAAAATCACAAGATCCAGATCATTCTGTTCAATCTGAGAACCCATCTGCTGAACGCCTCCAACGTGTCCAGCCAGATATTTGCGGACGTTAAGTCCGGTTGCCTCTTCTACCAGACGGCCGGAAGTTCCGGTTGCATAAAGAGTATGCTTGGCAAGTACCGAGCGGTAGGCGATACACAAGTTCTGAAGCAGCGTTTTTTTTGCATCATGCGCGATCAATCCGATGTTCATTGATGGTTTTCCTCCTTAGTAATTCATAGTTTCTGGTTACAAAATCCCGGTTCTGCAGCCCGACATTCAGGACAAGCCCCATTCCGATGTAAAGTGTTACAAGGGAGGTCAGTCCATAGCTGACGAACGGAAGCGGTGTACCGGTGTTCGGCAGGATTCCGGTTGCAACACTGATATTCAGAAAGCTCTGAAAGGCAATGAGTCCTGCCATACCGCAGCAGATCAACGTTCCTGACAGATCTTTTGCTTTCCGGGAAGTCCGGATGCATTCGACGAGAATCAGGAACAGGAGCAGGATGATTCCGCAGCATCCAAAGAAACCAAGCTCCTCTCCTGCCACTGCAAAAATAAAGTCATTATGGTTCTGGGAAACGAAATTTCCCTTATTTGCGGAAGAAACTTTATTGTTGTTGAGTCCTTTTCCGGTCAGCTTTCCGGAACCGATGGCTGTAATGGAATTCTGCTGCTGGAGACGGCCGTCGGCGTTGTCGGCATCATCGCTTAACCAGTCCTGAATTCGCCCAAGCTGATAACCAATCGTCTTGTCAAGAGCCGCCGGAAGCTGGAAATTCACCTGCGTAATGACAAGCAGAAGCGCAAGTACCAGTGCTGAACCGGAAACCAGAACAACGGCGATAACTTTGTAGCTTAAGCCCGCCACATACATCATAAAGCAGAACAGAACCATGACCGTAATCGTATTTTTCAAATCCGGCTGACGGTAAATCATAACGAGCGGCGGAATCAGAAGCCCGATCGCGGTAAAAATGGTTTTCGCCGTATTCAGATCTTCTTCATGCTTCATCAGAAACATCGCAAAAAACATGATCAGAAAGATTTTTGACAGCTCGGTCGGCTGAAACTGAAAGCTTCCGATCTGAATCCAACGGGTCGCACCAAACGTGTTTTTTGCGGTAGAACCGCCGAGATAAAGAACGCCAAGCATCATCAGATTTCCGATGTAAAGAACCCAGTAAAAATTCAGAAGCCAGCTATAGTCAAGCAAAGAGACAATAATCATGATGACTACGCCCAATACGACTCCGATGGCCTGTTTTTTCTGGTCTGCACTGTCTGCACTTCCGATCAGAAGCACACCAATGATGCTGATGGCAATCAGAAGAATGACCAGCCGGAAATTATAATTTTTCAGCTTATATCGTCTTAACATGATACTCCTCGTTTCTTTTCAATGGTATTTTCGCTGTCAGTATGACAGGGGTTGTTTGTGTAATGGTGACGGAAATTTCATCCGCCTCAACGGTAAGGTATTTTCCTGCAGCAGCAGAAAGATCATTTTTCAGCATCTGAAGCGATGCCGGAGAACAGTTCAGACGTTCTGCCATTAAAAGATTGGACAGACGTTCTTTTGCAACGAGGCCGGAGTGCGGCTTTCTGCCTGAAAATAAACCCATACCAGTTCCCTCCTATCGCCCGAATACGCGGCGGAAAAATCCCTTTTTGCTGTCAAGATCCAAGTAGGGAACACTCTCCCCGAGGATCCTGTGGCTGATATTCGTAAAGGCTTCTCCTGCCTTGGAACCGCTTCCAGCGATCGCTTCGCCCTGGTTGGTGGCGATTACTACCTGCTCATCATCGGGCAGAATGCCGAGCAGCGGAACAGCAAGAATTTCCTGTACATCATCCACCGACATCATTTCACCGCGTTTTACCATATCCGGCCGGATACGATTGATGACAAGAGAAATATCCCTCAGATCCTGCGCCTCCAGAAGGCCGATGATGCGGTCCGCGTCCCGGATGGCCGAAACCTCCGGCGTAGTCACAACAATTGCCTTATTGGCACCGGCAACTGCATTTGCAAATCCCTGCTCAATGCCTGCCGGACAGTCAAGAAGAACAAAATCAAAGCTCTGTTTTAATTCATCGCAGAGTTTTTTCATCTGCTCGGGCGTTACGCTTGTCTTGTCCCTCGTCTGGGCAGACGGGAGAAGGTAGAGCTGCTCGTACCGTTTGTCGCGGATTAGCGCCTGCTTCATCCGGCAGTTGCCCTCCACAACATCCACAAGATTGTAGACAATCCGGTTTTCAAGGCCGAGCACGACATCCAGGTTTCGAAGACCGATGTCGGTATCTACCATCACAACTTTCTTTCCAAGCTGTGCCAGCCCGATTCCGATATTTGCTGCGGTTGTCGTCTTTCCGACGCCGCCTTTTCCTGATGTAATTACAATGACTTCACTCATCTGGAACCTCCTTGTTGAAAACTGTTCTGCATTTTCATGCCGCAGGATGCGTCCAAACCTTTGTTTAAAAACGCATCCTTTCTCTTTTGCAGCTTTCTTCCCAGGCTTCGTTTCTGCCGGAAAAATTCCTTAGTCTGCTCTCACGCTTGCAACACCGTTGGAGTTTGCCTGACCGGACAGAATATCGTCTGAGAGGCCATAGTAATAATCTAAGATATCCTTAGCTACCAACTCTGCGTTCATAGAAGAATATCCAAACGGAATGCGGACGGCAAGAGCAATATCGTCTCTGCTCTCATAGTGAGAGAAGCCGATAAACAGTCCATGGTTTGCACGTGTACGGTCTTCCTGCGCGGTACCGGTTTTTCCGGAAAGCTCTACCGGCCAGGATTCCGGGAAAATGGTCGCATTGGATACGCTGATTACTTTTCGCATGCCTTCGTGTACCAGATCCCAGATGCTGGAATCAACATCCATTTCTGAATTTACCGTCGGGCCGAAATCTGCGCCCATATCGATGTCATTGCCATCCGAATCCGTTGCTTTCTGCAGAAGGGAAAGATTATAAACCGTACCGGAATTTGCAATCGTTGTGACATAGCGTGCAAGCTGTGTCGTCGTATAGTTGTTGGTACCCTGACCAATCGAGGAAGGGATCGGAAGGGAATCGGTTACATTCGGATCGGTTTCCGAAATTTCGATTCCGGTCTTTTCATCCAGCTTAAACATATCGGCATATTTCTGGATCATTTCCAGAGAGCGCTTCTGTGTAAAGGTGCCGTTCTCATCGAGTCCCAGACGATATCCAAGCGTACAGAAGAACACGTTGCAGGAGTTCTGGATGGCACCGACAATGTTCAGATCTCCGTGGCCGCTCAACTGATGGCAGTGGACATAGTCAGATTCGTTGACAAGTCCTTCCCCGAACAGACCGTTGCAGTTGATGGTACTGGTCGGAGTAATTATGCCTTCGCTTAATCCGGCAACCGCCATCAGTGGTTTAAAGGTGGAACCAGGAGCCGTCTTCTGCTGGGTTGCTTTGTTGTACAGCGGGCTGGATTCATCGGTATTCAATTTTGCCCAGTATGCGGTATCCATCTGGTTTGCCAGGCGGTTGTTGTCATAGCAGGATAGGAAACACAGGCTAAAATAGCACCGGTATTCGGGTCCGTAATGACAGCAGAACCGGAACACGGATCGAGTGCAAGCTGTGCCGGGGTGATTTCCAGTTTGGCGATTTTATCGGACAGAAGCTGGAACGGTGTCATATTTCCTGCAACATAAGCGGCATAATCGTCATCCTCTTTCGTCAGAAGGTTCTGATCATACATCAGATTGCAGATATCATAGCCATCGAGCATATCCTGCAGCAGCATATAGTGATACATCTTTTTTGCAAATGTTGTATTGTTTGCCAGACGGTCCAGAATAACCTCCGTCAGCTTCTGATAAACCTCCTGAGAATCCAGGTAGGCATCATCCTGCGTCAGTGCTGAGACATCAATCCAGTTCTGGCTTGCCGCATACGTCAGGTAATCACGAAGAGAAATCGTTCCGTCATTCCATGCCTGATAGGTGGCGTCTTTCTCATCAATTGCTGTTGAAGAAAGAATACCCATCGTACTGGAAAGCAGCTTATCCACGATGAAGGTCTCATATTCCTGCATTTCATCGCTGAGGTCGTTGTAAACGGTTGCTGTTTCAACGGTCAGTTCCTGCGTAATCTCGCAAGCACCTGCTGGAGCTTCTGCTGGAACAGTGCATAGATCCGCTGCTCACGCTCCGTGGCATCCGCCGCCGAGAAATGGGAAATATCAATCGTGCTGTTTTCGATCAGTGCATTGTATACATCGTAAATTGGAATCGGAACGGCATCCGTATTGGCAAGTGTTGAGGTATCAACGGATTTTACATCACTCAGATACTGTTTCAGAATGCCGGCAATTCTCTGTTCCAGAATTTTATATACCGCAATCTGCAGGTCATAATCAATCGAAAGATAGACGTTATTTCCCTGTTTTGGCTCAACCAGGGATCCCTCTACCGTTTCCAGCTCTTTTCCGACGTTATTAACGATAATCTCTTCTGATCCGTCGGTTCCCTGAAGGATTGTCTCCATATACTGTTCCAGACCAGATTTTCCGACGATGGATTCCGTGGAATACGTTTCTTCTTTTCCCTGGCTCTTCAGCTCTTCATTCAGTTCTGTCAGCTCGTCTGAGGACGCCTGGCCCGTATAACCGATCAGAGAGGAAAAATACTTTCCGTCATAATATACACGCTCGGAATCTTCCGAAATGCTGACACCCTGCAGAACATCTTCATTCTCTGCAATCGATGCAGTTGTATTGCTGCTGACGCCGGAAGCAACTGTCACGCGGACATACTTCTGATAATTCGTCTGTTTCATCTTATAGCGGATCACCAGAATTTCCAGACGCTCCTGATTGGAAAGAGAAAGGACCGCATTTCCGGATTCGTCTGTCTGGTATGGAAGACCATACTCTTCAAAATCTTTGGCAGAATATGCGTATTTTTCATCGTCAGAATAGGCATCCAGGCCAAAGCCGTCCGGTCCGGCAAGAAATGTCATCAGCGTTTCGGCACTGGAACTCTTCTGTTCTGCCGTCATATCGTCGATTTTCTTCTGTCCATAAATATCTGCACGGAAACGGTCGCGGATCGTTCCCTCTTCACCTGTAAAAACAAACGCACCGTTCTCATCCACTTCAATCGGGAAGGTGCTGGTGTCAATCGAGTCTCCGTTTGCACGAATCAGCTTACAGAGACGATAGAGTTCTGCGTTCAGAGAGAGAATACGTTCTTTTGTCGTGTTGTACGTTCCGTTATCCTCGATGGTTACGGAGTAGGAAACCTTATTTCCAGCGATCAGTTTTCCGTTCCGGTCATAAATATTTCCTCTTGTACTCTCAAGTGTTCTGGTTTTTGTGATTTGCAGTTCAAAATTATCCGCATACTCTTCTCCATGCACCACCTGCAGGATAAAAAGTCTTCCGATCAGGACGGCAAACATAGCAAGGAAAACCACACCAAGCAATAGGGTGCGGTTTTCACCGAGTCTGTGGAAAAATTTTCTTATCTTCTTAGCCATGGCGACTGTTGTCCTTCCATTTCATTTTCGGTCAGTTTACGGTTGATGATAAATAAAAGCCGGTAAAGCAGAATGGAGAGCACTACCGTGTATACCATTTCCGGCAGAATAATATGCGCCAGATAATCGAAAAAGTGCAGGCGCACGCGCAGCAGGAACTGCAGCACATACATCAGCAGACTGTAGACAAGATCGCTGGCAGCGACCAGTACAATGTGTACCTTAATATCATCGTCATAGAAGACTTTGCAGAAAAAGCCGTTCAGATAACCGATATACATGTAGAGCAGTGCGTAAAATCCAAACAGGCTGCCGTAGAACAGATCAATCATCAGACCGCTGAAAAATCCGACCATCAGTCCCTCTTTTTTTCCGCGCATCAGCCCAAAGGCGGACGTCAGAATCAGAAGAAGGTTCGGCGTTACGGACGCGATCTGAAAATACTGAAATACAGTTGTCTGTAACAGGAAAGCTGCCAGAATCAGAAAGGCAAGCGTGATTTTTCTGCGCATTTACTCTCCTCCCTGCTGTTTTAATTCTTTGATCACGAGAACTTCCTGAATATGTTGAAAATCCACAACAGGAATGATGTATCCCTTTTTCGTCAGGTGATTGGAGTCCTCGGTGATTTCACTGACATAGCCGATCAGAATACCGCGGAGGTATTTATCACTGATGTTCGATGTCACAATCTTTTCGCCCTCAGCTACCGTGTCGGTTGTATTCAGCTGGGAAAAGGCAAGCTTTCCGTCGCTGATCAGGCGCAGATCACCCGATACAATACACGTATCCGAGGTAGATGCTGTCATGGCGCTCACGGAACTGGAGTCATCAATGATAGAGCGGACAGTAGCGGAATTGGAACTTACCTCCTCAACAAGTCCAACAAGGCCGCCGTCTGCAATAACGTTCATATCTTTCTGAATCCCGTCATTTGATCCTTTGTTGATAACAAAGGTATCATACCAGTTGCCCGGATCCTTTGAGATGACCTGTGCTGCTACTTTTTCATATTCCGAGTAGGACTGGTCCAGCTGATACAGCTCCTGAAGACGCTGCAGCTCCTGCTGATCCTGTACAAGCTGATTGTTTTCCTCAGTCAGATCCGTGACCTTCTGTTCAAGCTCCTCTTTCTCGGCAGACAGTTTTTTGACGTTCTGGAAACCGGTCAGACAGTCTGTCAAATACGCACCGATCTGGTTAATTCCGTTCTGAAACGGGATGATCACAAAACCTGCGGCTTCCCGGATCGGCGTGACCGGCATTTTGTCTGCTGCACTGCCTAAAATGCCGGAGAGACACAGGAACGTCATGATGAAAAGTAAATGTTTGCTTTTTAGCTGAAATTTTTTCTTCTTATTCATAGCGGGTCCTTTTTGATAGATTTACTTCTTTTTATTTACCGTGTAAGCCCAGCGATGCAGCGCATCGTGCGTGATCAGTTCCTTGAGCCCACAGATGGTACAGAGGTCATAATACTGGGAAAGCTGTACCGGACAGCCGAGCTGTCTCGAAAGATAGCGGTCAATGTTCGGAATCCTTGTGCTTCCGCCGGTGATGTAAATACCCTCTTTCTGGATATGATCGTGGATCTGCGGCGGTGTACGCTCCAGCGCATGCTTGATTTCCTCGCCGATCTCATTAACACCGGAAAGGAGTGCTTCGTTTACGAGGGAAGAAGTAATGATCCCTTCCATTGGAAGACCGGATGCACCATCTACGCCGCGCACCTTCCGCGCCTCTTTTTTGTCTGTTCCAAGATCCGCCAGCGCAATCTTGACACGTTTGGCTGTTTTGGAGCCAATCTGGAAATTGTTTTTGCGGCGGTTCAGATTGCATATCGATTCGTTGAACTGTTTTCCGCCTACCTGGATGATTCTGGAAAAAATAACCCTCGTGTTGGCGATAACAGAAATCTCTGTGCTCTGCGCTCCGATGTTGACAATCATGGAACCCTTCGTGCGGTTGATCGGAATGCCAAGTGCCAGCGCATCCGCGATTGGTTTATCCACAAGATACATGCGGCAGTTTTTTAAGGCTCCCTTATGTGCAATCGTATAATAAGAACGCCGTTCAATCTCTGTCATATCGCAGGGAACTGAAAAATACAGCTCCGGGCGGTATCCCATGTGGCGCGTACAGCGGTGGAGAAGCGTGTGCAAAACGGCTTCTACCATCAATACATTCGCAATGCGTCCGTTGCTCATGGGGGTAATTACCTCGATATTGGAAGGCGTTCTCTCGTGCATTTCATATGCGTAATTTCCAACGGCAATCACCTGTTCGCGGTTGCGTATGGCAATCATATTTTTTTCTTTTGTGATTGTGTCTTTCTTCAGGTCATAGATTTTGACGGTACTGGTGCCAAGGTCTATGCCGTATACATTTCGAATCTGCATCGTGCTCCTTTAACTTGTTCCCTTCCTTTGGGCATTTCTGCCTCGGATTTTCAGGATCAGATTCCCTGTTCCAGCATACTGGTATAACAGTGATCCCCGATAATAATGTGATCCAGCAGGGTAATGCCGAGCATTTCGCCCGCCCGCCGGATCTGCCGTGTCACGGTAATGTCGTCACCGCTTGGTTCCGGAATTCCGCTTGGATGGTTGTGAACCAGCAGAATATGAACCGCACGGAACTGCAGTGCCGCAAGAAAAAGCTCCCGCGGCGAAATCATCGTCGCATTGACCGTTCCTCTTGTAATTTCCTTTTCTCCGAGAAGCTGATTTTTTGTGTCCAGCATCATGCAGAGAAGAACCTCCTGATCCTCGTGGCGGAGACGTTCCATGTAATAATCCGCAATGGAAGCCGGATCATGAAAGCAGAGACCTTTTCTTGCTCCGGCCGCGGCCATTCGTTTGGAAAGCTCACCGATGCACTGGAGCTGGATCGCTTTTACTTCCCCGACTCCGCGGATCTGCAGAAGTTCCTGTCTTGTACAGTGATAGAGTCCTAACAGGCCCTCCTCTTTTCCGGGAAGGGAAAGAATTTCTCTTGCGAGCTCCAGGGATGTTTTTCCCCTTGCCCCACATCGTAAAATGACAGCCAGAAGCTCCGCGTCGGAAAGGCTTTCCGGGCCGTTTTCCAGGCATTTTTCATATGGCTGTTCCATCGTCGGCAGGTTTCGTAATCCATTTTTTCTCATGTATTCCTCCCACCACTCTTCCGGGAATTTTCATGGAATACATTGGTTTGAATCACCCATCATTCTAGCACAACTTTCCGCAGATGTATAGGAATTATGAAAAATTCATATATTTTTTTGCAATTTCCTCTGCCGTTTTTAATCCGTCCATGGCTGCGGAAGTGATGCCTCCCGCATAGCCTGCGCCCTCTCCGCACGGGTAAAGACCGGTAAGCGACGAACTTTCGAGCGTTTCATTTCTTACAATGCGGACCGGTGACGAGGTACGCGCTTCCACGCCGGAAAGAACGGCGTCCGGACGGGAAAAGCCGTGGATTTTCCGCTCAGATGCACGAATGCCTTCCACAAGGGAGTCTCCGATAAACGTCGGAAGAACTTCCCGCAGATTGGCGAAAGTCCATTCTCCGCAGATGGAAGGGGTTACCTCTCCAAGTGCTGTAGAAACTCTGTTTTCACAGAAATCACCAAAAAGCTGCACCGGAACTTTGCCTTTTCCGGCTTCCCACGCAGCGTGTTCAAGCGCTCTCTGGAATGCCACACCATCGAGTACGTCCGGCGTTCCCTCTACATGGTACGGGCGGTAGTCTTCCGGTGTTACGGTGACAATCATAGCGCTGTTCGCATTTTTACCTTCCCGGTCAGAATAACTCATACCGTTGACGCAGGTGCGTTCCGCTTCCGAGGATGCGTTGACAACATAGCCGCCGGGACACATACAGAATGAGTACACACCTCTTCCGTTTTCACACTGATTGGTGAGCTTATACGGTGCTGCCCCAAGAAAATCCGGTGCCTCCGGTCCGTACTGATCCTCCGTGATCATCTTCTGCGGATGCTCAATGCGGACGCCGACAGCGAAGGATTTTGCTTCCATGGAGATCTTATTTTCGCAGAGTTTAAAGAAGGTATCGCGTGCAGAGTGGCCGATCGCAAGGACTGCCGTCTCCGCGGCAATCTTCTCGGTTTCATTGACGGTTACAGAAGTGAGTCTGCCGTTTTCAATCCCAAAGTCCGTCACTTTTGCTCCGAAACGGACTTCTCCGCCCCATGCCTCGATCTTTTTCCGCATCGTTGTCACAATTCCGATGAGCTGATCGGTGCCAAGGTGCGGTTTCTGATCGTACAGAATTTCTTCCGGTGCCCCGCATTCCGTGAAGATCCGGAGTACCTCACGGTTTCTGCCGGATGGATCCTTCACCGAAGTGTTTAATTTTCCATCCGAAAACGTACCGGCGCCGCCCTCTCCGAACTGTACGTTCGATTCCGGGTTCAGAACGCCGGTTTTCCAGAACGCATCGACACTTTTCTTTCTCTGTTCTGCAGATTCGCCGCGCTCCAGAACGAGCGGACGGTAGCCATGCTTTGCGAGAACGTAGGCACAAAAAAGCCCTGCCGGACCGCTTCCGATAATAACCGGCCGGTGAACAAGAGTCTGTTCTCCGGATTTTGGGAACACATATGGCTTTTTCTCCGCTTTTACGATCTGGTTACTTTTCGCCTTCCGCAATACGGCGTTCTCATCTTTTACTTTTACATCAAGCTGATAAACGTATTTTAATTCGGATTTCTTTCTGGCATCAATTGAGCGGCGTAAGAGCTCAATTTCCTGCAGATCGTGTTTTCCGATTTTCAGTGTTTTTCTTATTTTCTGTTCCAGTTCCTCCTGTGTGTGGGTGACTGGAAGCTTTAATTGCTGTATCCGAATCATGCATGTTCTCCTGCTGCAGCTCTTCCGGCTGCACTTCCGCTGGACCAGGCCCACTGGAGATTGTAGCCGCCGCAGACGCCGTCGACGTCCAGGGCTTCTCCCGCAAAGAAAATACCAGGGTGCTGTACCGATTCCAGAGAATCCGTAAGCTGGTCGAGCGTGATGCCGCCCGCACACACCTGAGCTTTTCCAAAGTCGGTCTGGCCGGTGATCTGTAAACGATATGATTTGATGGCGCCTGCCATTTCTTCCGGAGTCTTTTTCTTTCCGATCAGAACCGGAATGAGTTTTTCCGGAAGAAGACCGATCAGAAGCTCTTTTGGCGCTTTATACGGGCAGATTTCCTGCCGTCTGACAAGTTCTGCAGTAAGCTCCGATTCTGTCAGTTCCGGAAAGAAGTCTACGAGAAGTTCAGCGCGTTTTTTCTGCATGCAGGCGCGCACAGCGAACCGGGAAATCTGGAATACCGGGATGCCGGAGACACCGTAGTCGGTAAGCTGCATTTCTCCCTGTTCCGTCAGAATCTCCTGATTTTCAACCAGAAGCGTAATCTTCGCGCGCACCCGAACACCCGCCCAGGAGGAAAACTGGTTTCCTTTGCAGCGGAGCGGGCAGAGGGCCGGGGAAAACGGAATCGAAGCGAGCTGAAGCTGATCGGCAAATCGAAGTGTATCTCCGTCGGAACCGGCGATCTGGGAAGCACAGCTTCCGCAGCAGATGATGACGCTGTCAGCCGGGTACTGCCATCCTTCGGTGCGCACCAGATAACCATTTTCGGCTTTTTCCACTGCAACAGCCGTTTCCCGTGTCTTGATTTTTACCTTTCGGAATCTGGCTTCCAAAACCAGCAGATCAAGAACGGACTGTGCCTGCTCGCTGGCCGGATAAAGCCAGCCTTCACGGCTCCGGATGCGGATGCCGAGCTGTTCAAAAAACTGTTCGGTGTCCTGTTCGGTAAACTGTTCGAGAACCCGTGATGCACGCTCCTGATTTCCCGTGCGGTAGCACGATGCATCCTGATAACGATTGGTAAAATTACACCGTCCGTTTCCGGTCGCAAGAAGCTTTCTGCCCGGTTTATCGTTCTTTTCCAGAACGGTGACCGCGGCACCGAGACGTGAGGCCCAAATTGCCGCCATCAGTCCGCTCGCGCCGCCGCCGATAATTACCACATTTTTTGCCATTATAATGTCACCATACCGGCATCGACGAGTTTCTGAAGACTCATCAGAATACCGAATTTTGCGTGCTGCCACGTAAGCCCACCCTGGAAATAGACAGCGTACGGCGGTTTGATCGGGCCGTCGGCAGAAAGTTCAATGGAAGAGCCCTGCACGAAAGCGCCAGCTGCCATGATAACTGGGCTGTCGTAGCCTGGCATATCCCAAGGTTCCGGGGAAACGAAGCTGTCGACCGGGGCAGCTGCCTGGATACCCTGGCAGAATGCGATGACGCCTTCCGGTTTTCCAAAGGTCACCGCCTGAATGATGTCGTGACGGCTCTCGGTTCCGTTTGGAACAACGGCAAATCCCAGTTTCTCATAAACATTTGCAGCAAAGACAGCACCTTTTAATGCCGCTGCGGTAACGGTCGGTGCCAGGAAGAATCCCTGGTAGAAGGAACCGTTCACACCGAGTGTTGCGCCAACCTCTTTTCCAAGTCCCGGGGAGAGCAGACGGTATGCTGCATTTTCCACGTACTTTTTCTTTCCAACAATGTAACCGCCGGCCGGAGCCAGTCCGCCGCCCGGGTTTTTGATCAGGGATCCGACCATCAGTCTGCACCGACATTGTCGGTTCGATCGTCTCCACGAACTCGCCGTAGCAGTTATCAACCATACAGATGACATCTGGTTTGATATTTTTAATAAATGCAATCAGTTCACCGATGCGGGTAACAGAAAGCGTCGGTCTGGTCTGATATCCTTTCGATCTCTGAATCGTCACCATCTTTGTCTTTTTGTTGATGGCATTTTTGATTTCTTCGTAATCGAAAGAGCCGTCCTCTTTTAAATCTACCTGGCGGTAAGTTACGCCATATTCCGCAAGAGATCCGACGGACGGGCGGATGCCGATCACTTCCTCAAGGGTGTCGTACGGTTTTCCAACAGGAGAAAGCAGTTCGTCGCCCGGGCGGAGATTTCCGGAAAGCGCCGTTGCAAGCGCATGGGTTCCGCAGGCGATCTGCGGGCGTACCAGTGCATCCTCAGTGCCGAAGCACGTTGCATAGACCTGCTCCAGCGTATCACGTCCCAGGTCATTGTATCCGTATCCTGTGGTTCCATATAAGCATGCCTCGCTGACCTTGCTTGCCTGCATGGCGTGGATGACCTTTAACTGGTTGTATTCTGCGATTTCATCAATTTTTGCAAAACGCTCTTTTAATTCTTCCTCAATTTTCGTTCCAAATGCGAAAACTTCTTTGGAAATGCCAAGTGTGCTGTACATAGCAGCTTTTTCTGTCAACATGATTGTTCTCCTTCTTCCTTTGCATCGGCCGAAACGATTTCGTTCCAGCGATCCAGCATATATGATAATATTTTTTCTTCGTCGTAGTCAAAATCTGGCTTGTTCAGCCAGATCACATCCTTTTCCCGGCGGAACCAGGTCAGCTGCCGTTTGGCAAAATGACGGGTGTCCCGCTTGATGATATAGACGGCCTCCTCCAGCGTGCATTCGCCCGCAAGATACGGGAACAGTTCTTTGTAGCCCAGTCCCTGCATGGAGACAAGATCTCTTGTGTATCCCATTTCTTTCAAACGGAAAACTTCATCAACCAGTCCGTCGCAGATCATCTGATCGACGCGCCTGTCAATGCGGTCATACAGAATCGAACGTTCGTCGTTCAGCACAAAATAAGCAGAACAGTACGGAGATTCCTTCTGCTTCTGCTCCTCGTTGTGCTCCGAAATCTTCTGTCCTGTCTCGTGATAATATTCCAGCGCCCGGATTACACGTTTTACATTATTCGGGTGAATCGTCTCCGCGGAAGCAGGATCAACCTCGGAAAGTTCCCGGTACAGTTCTGCCGCGCCTTCCTCCGTTGCTGCTTTTTCTTCCAGCTGTTTCCGGATCGGCAGTTCACCGTGCGATTCCGTAAAATCAACTTCTTTTAAAAGCGCCTGAATATAAAAGCCGGTGCCGCCCGTCACGATCGGAATCTGTCCGGCGGCGTATATTTTTTCCATCGCTTCATGCGCCAGTTCCACAAACTTCACGACGTGAAACTCTTCGGAAGGATCGAGCACATCGATCAGATAATGCGGAACGCCGCACATCTCCTCCGGGCGGATTTTGGCAGATCCGATATCCATATGGCGGTAGACCTGCATGGAATCCGCGGAGATAATGGCCCCATTCACCGCTTGGGCAAGCGAAATCGACAGCTTCGTCTTACCGACAGCGGTCGGACCGGTCAGGATAATCAAAGGTTTTTTCAAAAAAATCACCTACACAATTCTCTTAAATTTCTTTTCCAGTTCCCGTTTCGAGAGGGAAATGATCGTCGGCCGGCCGTGCGGGCAGTGATACGGATCTTCGAGCGTCAAAAGCTCGGCAATGAGCTGCTCCGCCTCTGCATAGGAAAGATGATTGTTGCCCTTTACGGCGGCCTTGCACGACATCGTCGCCAGACGGTCTTTTAAAATCTCCAGCGGCTTTTCGCGGACCTCCTCAAGATTGTCGAGAATCTCGATAAACAGCTCCTCCGTCGCAATACCGTACAGGTTGTGCGGCACGGCGTTGATCGCATAGTCTTTTCCGCCGAACGGGGAAATTTCGTAGCCGAAGGACTGGAAAACGTCCATGTAACGGGTCACAAGATCTGCTTCCTGCGGCGTTAAGGAGACGATCAGCGGAGGACTCACCATCTGGGAGGTGACGTTCTTTTCCCGGTAATTTTTCATCATCCGCTCGAACAGTACCTTTTCGTGCGCGGCATGCTGATCGATGATGTAGAGATTCTCGCCGTACTGAATCAGCCAGTACGTATCGAAAACCTGGCCGATGATGCGGTGCGATTTCTCTGCCTCCGGGGTAAGAAACTGCTCATCAAAGAGCTGCATCTGGCCTTCTGGCTCAGGCGAAGCAGATGCAGATGAGGATTCTTCCGGCATGGAAGATACCGTTGGAGCTGCATCTGGCTCCTGCTGATGCTGTATTGCGTCCGCGTTTGAGAGGTCTGCCGTCTTTGGCACGTTTCCTGCACCCGGCTCAAACAGTTCTTCCTCTTCCCGCGTCATTCCCGTCATCTGCTGAACCGGCACATACGTTTTCGCTGCGCGGTATCCATTTCGTTCCACCTCCGGGAAAATTGGCATTCTTCTGCTCTGGCTGGAAACCGGCTCCACCGGAAGGGACTGCCGTGCAAAGCCTTCTTTTACCTGCCGTTTCTGCTCGAACGGTTCCGGAACAACAATCTGTTCTTTCCGTGCCGCTTTTTCCTCTGCTTTCCGTTCCCTGTCGGAAGAAAGCGAAACATTCACAATCTGCTCCCTGTGATTCAGCGCACCTGAGATCATATCGCGCATCTGACGGTAAATCTCCTCCTGATGAGAAAAACGAAGTTCCATCTTCGTCGGATGCACATTGACATCCACCGCCTCTCCATCCATCTGGACATAGAACAGCGTAAACGGATATTTATGCTGCATCATCGATGTTTGATATCCGTCCTCAATCGCACGGGCGAGCAGCTTGCTCCGCACATACCGTCCATTCACGTAATAATTTTCAAAATTCCGGTTTCCCCTCGAGATCACCGGTTTTCCGATAAAGCCGTCGATCGTCATCAGCGGGCTTTCCGAGTGAATCTCGATCAGCTCCCGCGCAATGTCGCGGCCGTAAATATTATAGACCAGTTCTTTTAAATTCCGGTTGCCGCTCGTATGGAGCTTCACCTGTGAATTCACCATATATTTAAACGAAATCCCCGGATGCGACAGCGCAAGCTGCTCCACCACAGAAGTCACCGCATTCGCCTCCGTAACCGGCGTTTTTAAGAATTTCTGACGAGCCGGCGTGTTGTAAAAAAGATTCCGGACCAGAAAGGTTGTTCCGGTCGGGGCACCGACCTCCTCATTGGCCTTCTCCGCGCCGCCCTCAATCACATACCGCGTTCCCGTCAGCGCATCCGGCGTTTTCGTAATCATCTCGATCTGCGCAACCGCCGAGATACTCGAGAGCGCCTCGCCGCGGAAGCCAAGAGATGCAATCTGCACGAGTTCTTCCACGGAACGGATCTTGCTCGTCGCGTGGCGCAGAAAAGCGAGCGGCACCTGTTCGGCCGGAATGCCGCTTCCATTGTCCGTGATCCGCACCAGCGAGATACCGCCGTCGCGGATTTCCACGGTGATCGCCGTCGCACCGGCGTCCATTGCATTTTCCACCAGCTCCTTTACCACGGAAGCCGGCCGTTCCACGACCTCACCGGCCGCAATTTTATCGATCGTATTCTGATCCAGTACTGCTATGGTAGCCATGTTGTTCCTTTCTGTTTCGGATTGATTCTAACTTATGTTCTGATCCAGTATTCCCCTATTTCCAGCGGTTTTTCACCTTTCCCTGGAAACGGTACAGGGTATTTAAAGCATCCATCGGTGTCATATTCGAGATATCAAGCTCCGAGAGCTCTTTGATGATATCATCGTCCTGCACCGTATCGAACAGCGACATCTGTGCCATATCGACCTCGTCGTAGTGAACCGGCTTTGCCTTCGGTTTTTTCTGCATGGTCAGATCCTTGACCGCAGCAGTGATATCGGCATCGCTCAGCTGCTCCACCAGCTCCTGCGCCCGGGAGAGCACTGACTCCGGCACTCCCGCAAGACGCGCTACCTGGATACCGTAGCTCTTATCTGCGCCGCCCTGTACAATTTTACGCAGGAATACGATATCGTCGCCCTTTTCCTTAACGGCAATACAGTAGTTGTGCACGCCCGGAAGCTTTCCTTCAAGCTCAGTCAGCTCATGGTAATGCGTAGCGAACAGTGTCTTTGCGCCGAGCAGCTTCGGATTCGCCACATGCTCAATCACCGCCCAGGCGATCGAAAGACCGTCGAACGTACTCGTTCCTCTTCCGATCTCATCGAGAATCAGCAGACTGTTCGAGGTTGCATTCCGAAGAATATTCGCCACCTCCGTCATCTCAACCATAAACGTACTCTGGCCGCTTGCCAGGTCATCGGATGCGCCGACACGGGTAAAGATCCGGTCCACAATACCGATGTTTGCCTTCGAAGCCGGAACAAACGAACCGATCTGTGCCATCAGCACAATGAGGGCCGTCTGGCGCATATACGTCGATTTACCGGCCATGTTCGGTCCGGTGATGACGGAAACGCGGTGGTCACCGTTGTCAAGCAGGGTATCGTTTGCGATAAACATATCGTTTGGAATCATCTTCTCGACCACTGGGTGACGGCCATCCTTGATATCAATCTTTCCTCGGCTGTTCAGCTTCGGACGCACATAGTGGTTGTGCTCGGCAACGTAGGAAAGTGATGCATACACATCGAGCCGTGCCAGAGCCTGCGCCGTGCGCTGAATCCGCTCCGCCTCACCGGCAACCGTATCGCGCACCGTACAGAAAAGATCGTATTCCAGCGCATACAGTTTATCCTCCGCACCGAGAATCGTATCCTCGAGTTCCTTCAGACGCGGGGTAATGTAGCGCTCCGCATTCGTCAATGTCTGTTTTCTCGTATAGTAATCCGGGACAAGATCTTTAAACGAGTTCGTGACCTCCAGATAATAGCCGAATACCTTGTTGTATTTGACCTTCATATTTTTGATGCCGGTTTTCTCGCGCTCACTTGCCTCAAGCTCACTCAGCCACTGTTTGCCCTCGGTCTTGGCGTGACGGTAATTATCGACCATCTCGTTGTAGCCGTCCTTGATCATACCGCCGTCGCGCATCAGATACGGTGGATCATCCACGATTGCCGCATCGACAAGCTGATAGAGGTCTTCCAGCGGGTCGAGATCCTCCTGAATCTGCGCCAAAGCGCCGCCGTCAAACGAGTTTAAGAGCTGCTTGATGTAAGGCAGCATCTGCAGCGACGATTTAAAGGCGATCAGGTCACGCGGATTCGCGGACTGGTAGCTGATTCTTCCGACGAGACGCTCAAGGTCATAAACCGGACGGAGGTATTCACGGATTTCCTCGCGTAGCATCGCCTGCCCCGTTAGAGCCTCTACAGCATCGAGTCTTGCATTGATTTCATCCTCGTCGATCAATGGCTGCTCCACGTAGCTTCGCAGAAGACGCGCGCCCATCGCCGTGCGGGTTTTGTCGAGAACCCAGAGCAGGGAGCCGCGTTTCTGCTTCTCACGCAGCGTTTCCACCAGTTCCAGATTCCGGCGGCTGGAGCTGTCGATCAGCATATATTTGTCTGTCACATACGGTGTAATCGAATTCATGTGAGACAGATCCGATTTCTGTGTCTCATGCAGATATTGGAACAGCGCACCGGCTGCAATTGTTCCGCAGTTGTAATCGGCGATGCCAAGGCCTTCCATCGTAGCAGCATGGAACTGTTCCTGCAGTGTACGGCGGCAGATGTCATCGTCGAAATACCAGTCTTCCAATGCATTCACGCAGATATGAAGGCGGGTCCGGAGATCCTCCACATCAATCCCGCAGAGCAGGAACGACTGATTGCAGATGATTTCCGCCGGCATAAACTTCGTGATCTCATCCACAAGGCGGCGCGGCTTGTCCATTTCCGTGACGAAGCACTGGCCGGTCGAGATATCTGCTGTAGAGATACCGAAGCATCCCTCCATGCAGACGATCGACATGATGTAGTTGTTCTTCGTCTCATCAAGTCCCTGCGGGATCAGCGTCGTACCCGGTGTGACAACGCGGATGACTTCGCGCTTTACCATGCCCTTTGCCTGTTTCGGGTCCTCCATCTGCTCGCAGATCGCAACCTTATGGCCGTTCTCTACAAGACGGTTGATATACCCTTCTGCAGCGTGATACGGGATACCGCACATCGGAGCGCGCTCTCCATGCCGCAGTCCTTTCCGGTCAGCGTAAGCTCAAGTTCTTTGGATACCAGGGTGGCATCCTCGAAGAACATTTCGTAGAAATCACCTAAGCGGTAAAACAAAATGGTATTAGCCGGGTCAGTCAAGCCCGTCTTCGTCTGGCAATAATGTACCATCATAGGCGAAAGCTTCTCACACTGATCCAGCGCATCCTGTGCTGTCACAGGCCGCGTGGACATCAGTGCCGGCGCTTTTACCGCTGTGTTTTTTGTTTCTGTATCGTTCATTTGTATTTCATACCTTTTCTCAAAAATAAATATAAGAAGTATAACAAACGTTATACCTGCACAATTTTAGCATGAAACCAGAAATTGTGCAAGATTCACAAGCGTATAAAATGCCCCCTTCCTGCCAGTGGTTTTTTCTCAAAACCAGCCGTCCAGGAAGCGAGCATTCCCTTTAATTTTTCTTTTTTTGTCTCCATTTTGAGAAAGACGAACCAATCAACAGGATCAGCACAAAAACAACGGCAACCGTTTCATAAATCTGCACGCCGGTGTTGACAGGATTGTCGTCAATTGAGCGGTAATCGCGCTCCAGACGCCACAGCATCGCCATCCGGTCCATGAAATCAATCTGCCGCGCGCCGTCCGTCTCGGTCTTAAAGACGGCACAGTAAAGATTCGTGTACCACTGGTCAAGAAGACTGACCCCGGATCGCCCGATCTTTCCGCTGCCGATCTCCTCGTCATTTTCATCATACAGAATCCTGCCGCTTCTCGAACTCTGGTAATCGAGCGGCGTTTCATCTACATCAAGGAAAATCAGTCTTGTATCTTTTCCATAGGAGGTATCCACATACTGCTCCTGCGCATAGCCAAGACACGTACCGGATGCGTCGTAATAGCCGTACGTCGTGCCGGAGCCTTCTCTGTCATTGATGGGCTCATCCTCCACATAGTCAATCGAAAACCACTCCTCCTCGTTGATATAGACCGTATTCTTCTGAAGATAGCCCGCCACTTTTCCGTCTGCCACAATCTTCGTCTTTCGTTTACTTCCATACAGGTCAAAGTAGATTTCTATGGTTTCTGCCGATGTAAGCGCCTCTTTTGCCTCATCCGCAGTTGCAAACTCAGATTCCGGCACTTTTTCTTTTCCGCAGCCGCCAAGCACCAGAGCGGCGGCAAGAAAAAAGACCAGCGGCTGTATATATTCTCTTTTTCAACTGCCTTTTTCCTCCGCCTTACTTGTTATCTTTGTAATACTCATTTGCCTCATCGTACATCATATCGAGCAAGGCGTATTTATCCTGGAAATCCATCACCTGCGTACCGTTATCCTCAGGTTCACATAGAGATTGCACTGTGAACCGGACCAGTCCATCTCTTTTTTCGCAGAACCGATCACCGTTCCGCCCTCTGTATAAATGGTATGTCCATCCTCTGATGCGTAATATGGTTTTTCGTTCAGATCTGCATCGAGAAAAATAATGTAATACGCTTCCGGCATCTGATCCGGTGTCGTCACGCGCTCCTGTGCATAGCCAAGCAGGTTGTTGTCCGGATCATAGAATGCATAGGTAGTAGCGGATTTTGTCATCTTATTGATTTCTTCGTCCGTCACAATTTTCATATGGAACCATTCTTCGCCGGAAATAGAGATCGTCCAGGTCTGATCAAAGAGACCGCTGTTTTTCATATACGCGGCAGCCTTTTCATCCGCATAAATGTTTCCCGAAGCGTCAACGTTATCCAGATCACAGCGCATGCGGACGGACGAAGCCGATGCAAGGGCTTCTTTTGCCACATCCGCGTTTTCATACCCTAACTTTTCTTCTGCCGCCGAGCAGCCGCACAGAAGCAGAAGTCCTGCTGTAAAACCCAAAAACAATTTTGTCGTTTTTCTCATAGATTCCCCTCTCTTTCTTTTGTCAGGACCGATTGGAAAGACCGCCGTCCTTGTCGCGTGCCAGTTCTCTTGCCGCCATCACAGCGAGTGCGGTCAGCTGCGGCAGATATTTTGCATCGTAGACAATCAGAAACGCATTGTCGAACATGATGTTTCCGACGGTAAGATCCATATTGTCGACGATGGCGCCGATCATAGTTCCGTTCAGTTTTACCGAGTAATTGTGGCCGATGGAGCCAGCGTATTCCCGGAGTTCCAGTTTTCCCTCCGGCAGTTCCATCGAGAACTGATCCCGTACGAGTGCAAACTGCTTTTTCAACACACCATACGGCTCGCCGTACAGATAAAAACGGTACGTCGGCAGCGCGTGGAGCAGTTCCTTCGTCATACGGAAGATTTCGGTGTGCATCGCATCGTAGATATAAAATGTTTTCAGCGGCACGGTGCTGTCGATCTCGTAAACCAGGTTTCCGTCTGTATCCTCCAGATCGAAATGCTGGCCCGTCAGGCGGTAATCCTCCGTGAAAGTGTAAATCTGGGACGCCGAAATCTTCTGAAACGGCTGTACCGTTCCGGTTTTGACGAAATGCTCCAGATTCGCTTTTAATTCGCTCTGGAACATCATCAGATCGGAATGGTAGCTTAGATGGTCTGCGAGGTTCTCTGCAACATCTTCATGAATCGGATACACGGGTGTGGTGAGTTTCTTTTTGATAAAGCCTTCGATGAAGGAATATCCCAAATAACCGACATGACCGTCTTTAGTCAGCCAGAAGTAGAGATATTCTCCCTTGGCGTCCGGTCCGAAAACGAGTGCTTTCTGCCGCATCGTGTAGAATTTTGCAAGCCATGCAGAACCGAACGGTGTATCGACGTTCTTGTAAGCCTCATAAAATTCTTCGATTTTCCGCGGCTTCTCCATGGAGATCATGGCAATCATATCCGTCATGGAATTGTAGTTCTCCGGGGTTGCCATGGACCAGATGGCAATGCCGAAAATCAGGACAACCGTGGCGATGGTGAGTGTGATCGTCTCTCCGTAGCCGACCGCCATCAGATAGATGCCAAGCAGCGTGACAGCGCCGCCTGCGATGCGGAATTTCCATTTTCTCTTTTTCAACTGAATACCGCCTCCTCTCTTTTCGTTACTTTTATTGTACTTGCTCCCCTTTTTTGTGTCAATTGAAACTCGCTCCTCCGCTCTATTTTGTTCTGCCTGGCGGGACAAAGAAAGCGTGTCGGCGCATCTTTTTTTGTCAGAATGCATCCGGCACGCTTTGTTTCAAAAATTTAATGAACGAAAAGAAATTATGAAATTGGAATCACGCGTCCCGTTTCTGCCATAGTTCGGTGGGAAATGGAAATTACGGTACGGTTTTTGGAAACCCTTTGCAATGCATTTAATACCATTTTTTCCGTCTCTGCATCAAGGTTTGCGGTAATCTCATCGAGGAGCAGAATTTCAGGCTCCGCTGCGGCTGCACGGGCAATCGAGAGGAGCTGCCACTGACCCTGTGAGAAGAGATCCTGTGTACAGATCGTATCATATTGGTCCGGAAGCGCCTCGATGGTCTTTGCAAGTCCGGTCAGCTCTGCTGCTTTTTTTACATCTGTATCCGAAATCTTTGCATCATACAAAGTAATCTGGTCTTTTACCGATCCCGCACCATGTGGAACGACTGCTCCACATAGCCGAAAACCTTTCGTTTCTTTGCATCCGGCAGATCGACAGATGGAACGCCCCAAATCAGAATCTTTCCTTTCTGTGGCTCATATAAACCGAGCAGCAGTTTGAAAATGGTACTCTTTCCGGCACCTGTTCGTCCCGAAAGTGTTACTCGCTCGCCTTTTTTGATCTGCAGACTTACATCGTTTAAGATGACCTGGCTTTCGTCATATCCAAACGTCACATTTTTTAGCTCAGCCGCTATGCCGTAATCTGTATTTGCAGTCAGCGCAGCCGGCTCTTTCTTCTCTTCCAGGCTGTAAAATTCATTGATTCTTTCCATACCGGCAAACGCAGACTGAATTGTCTGGATTTCCATACCAAGACTTTCGACCGGAGCAAAGATCTGGGAAATATAGTTTATAACAGCAACGGCGGTTCCGGCGGACATGCAGAACAGCTTTAAAACGGTCGGATTGCCGGAGGCCGAAAGCAGCATGACAACAGCAACAACAATGGCATTTAAAATCAGGATGACCGGAGAATAGACGGCATCGTAAAAATTGGTCTTCTCCATTGCGCTGTAGCTGTCATCAATATAGTGCGCATACTGCTGCTCCATATACGTCTCTTTCTGCAGACAGTGAATGGTACGGATGTTGTGCAGCGTCTCTGGAACGTGACCCGAAGCACGGCTGACTGCACGGCGGTTGGCAATCTGGGAGGCCAGCATGTTTTTCTGAACATAACGGGTAAAGAGGAACAGAACAGGGAGTAAAATAATCAGAACAATCGTAAGTCCACGATTAGTCACCCAGATGACGGCAAGAATGCTTAAGATTTTGCACGCATCGGCAAACATACTGATGATCCCGGAGGTAAACAGGTTTTCCACTGTGTCGACGTCACCGACAAATCTTGATACGAGAGCGCCCGGCTCCTGGCGGTTCAGCTCGTTGGCGGAAAGGCGTCCGAACTTTTCCATCAGACTGCTTCGGAGTGCATGTGTAATTTTCTGGCCGAATACCGTCAGAAGACTCTCTCGTGCCGACTCCAGAAGACCCGTCAGGCAAGAAGTCCGAAATACAGCAGAATTCCTTCCATCCAGAGGGTATGCTTCTTTGTCAAAAGGTCAATCAGCTGTGCCAGCACAAGAGGCGGGAGCAGTGCGAAAATAACCGCACCGCAGACGACTCCCAAAAGTGCGGCTGATAAAACGCCGTGTTTTCGAACGGTTTCTTTGATTACCCGCAATACAGATTCTTTCTTTTGCATCAAAAGCTGCCTCCCTTCGTCTGATTGCTGCAGAGCTCTGCGTAGGACGGAACCGTTGCAAGGAGTTCCTCATGTGTGCCGACCTTCGTATGGCACTCATCCATCCAGATGACCTGATCCATCTGGTCGAACAGATAGAGGCGATGGGAAATGAGGATTATAATAGAGTCTTTTGCCAGCTCCTTTAAATTTAAAAAAATTTGTACTTCCGTCTCTTTGTCGAGTGCCGAAAACGGATCGTCGAGAACCAGAACCGGCCGTTTGTGGTACAGGGTTCGCGCAAGGGCAAGGCGCTGCGCCTGACCACCAGAGAGGCGGACACCGCCCGTTCCGACCAGGGTATGGATTCCGTTTTCCATTGCTTTCACTTCATCTTCCAGGCAGACGACTCGGATCATCTCCTCTGCGTCCTCTTTTCCCCCGAGACGGATATTCTCTTCCACGCTTCCATGGAACAGCTCCGGGTCATGGCCAAGATAACCGACCATGCGGTTCCGGTCTGCTTTTTCCATTTTTCCAAGTTCTTTTCCGCCGAAGGTGATGCTTCCCTCATACGGCGACTCGCAGAGAAAAGTCTTTCCAAGCGTTGACTTTCCGCATGCGACAGGTCCCGTCACACCGATGATCTGGCCAGGAGACGCTTGAAACGACAGGTCATGGATGATCTCTTTTCCGTTTGGATAGGCAAAATGCAGGTGATCGACGTTAAGCTCTGCAGGCGCTGCGGCTGGAAGCTCCGGTTCTGTTTTGGAATTCTGCAGCAAAGGTTTGATTCGTTTCCAGGAAACCTGCGCTTTATGTACCGCATTAAAAAGCTTCGCAGCGCTCGATGATTTGGTGGCAAGCTTTGTGTAGCAGGACAAAAACGTGGTAAATACGGCGATGTTCCACGGTGTCCATCCCTCCTGCAGGACGTTTCTGCCTCCAAAATACAGGATAAACAGAATGCTCGTCATCGAGATCATACGGTAAATCGGCGGCATAGCTGTGTTCCAGATATTGGCGCGCACAGCGGCAGATTCGTAAGCCGAAAGATTCTCCTCATAAGCGGCCTTTCTGTCCTCCTCACAGCCAAAGACACGATACGTGATGGCATTTGTCGCACGGTCCAGGGTTGCAGCACTTAATGCACCCGACTGTACCTTATAGGCAGCGCCCGTTTTCTGTACCATGACCTTCATCTTTTCGGCAATCACGTAGGAAATGGGTGGGAAAATCATGCAGAGAAGAGCCAGGCGCCAGTCGTACCAGAGCAGCATACACGCATAGGCGAGAAGAGCAACACCGGTATCAAAGATTTCCGTTGTAAATTTCCGCATTCCTTCTACGCAATCGTCTACATCGAGAATGGCCTTCGTCAGTATATTTCCGGTACCTTCCGCTTCCAGCTCCAAACGGCTTTTGCGAACCAGCGTTCCGTAAAGAATCTGCTTCATATGCCGGTTGACGTTGTTGGCAAATCTTCTGACATAGAACCGTTTGAAATAGCGGGAAACCTGCACAATGCCAATACTCACGACATAGGCCGTGACCAGCATCAGCATCTGGTGGAAGGTTCCTGTGCCGCCGAGGAGATCAACCAGCTTTCCTGTCATTTTTTCCCTCAAACCAGGGGCCTGCAAGAAGTCCCCAGATTATAGATGAGACCGGAAACCGTAACAAAAAAGGAGAATTTTCCATTCTTCCTGAAAGTAAGAGAGCATCCGGTTCGGGCGAAAGGATTCATCCTTCATCGCCGCTGCCTCCTTCTGCTGTTGCTTTTATTGTTTTATCTGCTTTTTCCCTTAAAATTTTTGAAAGTTCCGCAAAATGATTCTGCCGTTCTCTCTTCGATTTCCAGTACAGCTTGTCCAGTGTTTCGCAGAAGCTCTCTGCCTCTTTTTCCGGAAGCTCTGCAAGCAGCCATTCGTAAAAGAATGTTTCAATTTCCGCTTTGGAATTTTTCAAGGATTCTGCTTTTTCCGTAGCATACAGAAGCTGGCTTCTGCCGTCCCACGGATTCGGTTTCCGGATCAGATATCCCTTTGTCTCAAGGCTTGCAGCGCGCCTTGCAGCGGCTCCTTTATCAATCTTTAACTGTTCGCGCACTTCCGTCTGGGTGATGCCCGGATGATGGCGCACCAGATGGATAAAGTCAAATTCTGCCGTACCGATGCCTTCTTCTTTCATTGCCTGCACCGTAAATTTCCCGGCTTCCCGCGCTATTTTTGTTATTTTCCGTTCTGTTGGATCCATTTTTCTGTTCCTCCTGTCCATTCTCGATCTGTTTCAAATAGATGCATATACAACTAATTAGATGATAGTACAACTAATCGAATTTGTCAATCTATAGATCTTCTGGTTGACGAAGTATCGTCCGAACTTTATAATAGAAGTATTCGGCTGTTAAAAACAGTCAGTCTATCAATAAGGAGATGTATCTTATATGGAAAAGAAACATACGCGCGGCAGCTTTACCGGATCGATCGGCTTCGTGCTTGCTGCTGCAGGAAGCGCGGTTGGACTGGGAAATATCTGGCGTTTCCCTTATCTTGCCGCAAAAGACGGAGGCGGAACCTTTATTTTAGTTTATATCGTACTGGCTCTGACCTTTGGATTTACCCTGCTGACAACTGATATTGCCATCGGAAGAAAAACCGGACAAAGTCCGCTTGTCGCTTACGGTAAGATTCACCCGGGCTGGAACGGTCTTGGCCTTCTCGCCAGTATCGTGCCGGTTGTCATCCTGCCTTACTACTGCTCCATTGGCGGCTGGGTATTAAAATATCTGTCTGTGTTTCTCACCGGACATGGCACTGCTGCTGCCGAGGATGGTTACTTTACCGGCTATATTACCGGTACATGGCAGCCGATTGTGTGGTTGGGAATCTATCTTTTTCTTACCGCATTCGTTGTATATCGTGGTGTCAATAAGGGAATTGAAAACTACAGCAAAATTCTGATGCCGATCCTTCTGATTTTAATCATCGGAATTTCTGTTTTTTCTCTGACCCTGACCCATACCGACGCAGACGGTGTCGTCCGTACGGGACTGCAGGGTATGAAAATTTATCTTGTTCCAAATTTTAAAGGAATGACGCCGCAGAAATTTTTCACCGTCTTTGTCGATGCACTCGGACAGCTTTTCTTTTCGATCAGCGTTGCGATGGGTATCATGGTTGCCTACGGTTCCTACGTAAAAAAAGAAACAAACCTGATGAAATCGATCAATCAGATTGAGATTTTTGACACCATCGTTGCGCTGCTTGCCGGTTTGATGATCGTTCCTGCTGTATTTACCTTTATGGGAGCAGAGGGTATGTCCGCCGGCCCTGGTCTGATGTTTGTCTCCCTGCCGAAGGTCTTTCAGTCCATGGGAGCAGCAGGCGGCGTAATCGGAACCATTTTCTTTCTTATGGTCTCCTTTGCAGCCATTACATCTTCCGTATCGGTCATGGAGTCCATTGTTTCCTGTATGATCGACAAATTTCACATCAGCAGAAAGAAAAGCACGGTTATTGTAACCGTTTATGCATGTCTCGTCGGTATCATCGTATGCCTCGGCTACAATGCGCTTTATTTTGAACTGAAGCTTCCAAATGGCGCAACGGCTCAGATCCTGGATGTCATGGATTTTATCAGCAATAACCTTCTGATGCCGCTTGTTGCACTTCTCTCCTGTATTCTGATCGGATGGGTTGTAAAGCCGCAGGTCATCATCGATGAGGTGACGCTGGGAGGATATAAGTTCGGTCGAAAGAGGCTGTATATCGTCATGGTGAAGTTTATTGCACCCGTGCTCCTTGCCGCACTGCTGCTGCAGTCGTTCGGTATTTTAAACGTCTGATCACTGCGATACCAGATTGCTATGTGCTTTGCACTCACGCAATCTTCAAAAACATTCGTAATCCGCTCATTTTCCTTCGAAAAATGGCTCCTTACTTATGTTTTTGGCGAGTCAAGAGATCAAAAAAGCATGTTTTCCGGTGGCTTTTCCAGAAAACATGCTTTTTTTGTGCCTGTCTGCACATATTTCTAACAGGTGAAACCCTTACATCCTGCGAATTAACGTTCCATTTACACCAAGTATCTCTCCATCAAATTCCCGGGCAAAAAGTACTTCCCCGTCTCCTTTTACTTTTATCTCCTCATCCGATGCGTTGAGCAGAACTTCGATTTTATTTCCCTCTTCGTCTAGTTTAATATACTCTACACACCGATCATTTTCATAACCATTCGGAAAATGGAAATGCAGGCTTCTGCACACTTTTTCATTTCTTCGAAGCATGATCAGTTTCCGCATCGTTGCAATTTTTTTCTGATTCTCTTCGCTTTCAATTTCACTCCAAGGCATACATCTTCTGCAGTCCGGATCATGAGCGCCTTCCATTGCGATCTCCGTTCCATAATAAATACAGGGGCTTCCCGGAAGCGTAAAAAGGATTGCAAGCTGCTGGTAGAACTTGTCCAGATCGTGAAAACGGTTCATCAGCCTCTCGGTATCGTGGGAATCCAGGAGATTAAAAAGTACATCGTTATTCTGCTGCATATACATGGTATAGCAACGGTTTACCATATATTCAAATTCTTCTTTTTTCATTGTTTTATCAAGAAAGAAATCATGGATTCCACTCAGCAGCGGGTAGTTCATGACAGAATCATATTCATCTCCCTGCAGCCACTGGCTTGCATCATGCCAGATTTCCCCCAGAAGATAAATATCCGGCTTTATCGTTTTTAAATGCTCTCTTATCCGCTTTAAGAACTGTGCGCCACTTCGTTTCCTACATCGAAACGAATTCCGTCGATATCAAACTCCCGTACCCAGTCCTCACAGATTTTACAGAAATACTGTATCACCTCTTCATTGTTTGTATTCAGCTTTGGCATCCCGTCTGTAAATGCAAAGGAATAGAACCGTCGGTCTCTGGTGTCTCCCCTTTTTTGAACCTGTTCCCAGTCCTCTACCATAAACCAGTCCGCATAACGAGACTCTTTTCCATGCTCCAGGATATCTATCCACGGCTCAAATTTTCTTCCACTATGATTAAACACTGCATCTACCATAATGCGGATTCCTTTTTCATGTGCTTCTTTGCAAAGCGCTTTCATTGTATCCGCATCGCCAAAAAACGGATCTATTTTTGTATAATCGGTCGTGTCATATTTGTGGTTGGACTCTGCTTTCATGATCGGATTCAGATAAATACCGGTAATCCCAAGTTCCTGCAGATACGATAATCTCTGACGGATCCCTTCCAGATTTCCTCCGAATTTTTCTTCGTTTGTTACGGTTCCGTGATTTCTCCAGGGTGTGATATCATCTCCGTTTTTTTCCGGTGTCCCGTTGCAGAACCGATCCGGGAAAATCTGATACCAGATCGTTTCGTTTACCCATGCCGGTGTGCGATTGATATCTGCCGGGTTCATCCAGGGCACAATAAAGCACTGCTGCATACGGCCATCCATCCGGAGCTGTTCTTCTGTCAGGAAACCATCCTCAAAATAATACCAGACTTCCTTTTCCGTCCGCAGTTCAAAGTAATATTTGCATCTTTTGTATTCCGGAAGAAGCGTTGTTGTCCACCAGATCTGATAAGGCAGACGTTTTTTATATATCATTTCCTCTCTTTTTCCGATCCACTTTTCTTTTCCGCCCAAAATTCCGGCTTCATAAGGATCTCCGTAATGGATAAAAACCTGTTTTACATCATATCCTGTCTTGATATTGACAATCAGTCTGTCCTCATCCAGGGCATAACTCATCTGTTCTGAAGTTTTATGGTATACACCACTAAATTCCATCTCATTTTCCTCCCGCATAGCTCTAAAGCTGTTTTTTGCATCCTTGTAAGAAACACGATCACTTTTTTGTTTCGTATTGTTTCGTAGCTTTACTATAAGCCTTTTTTATTTCTTCGTCAATCAATTTCCATTTTTCCCTGCGCTTTCGTAAAATTCAGATAATTTTCAGGATGATTTTTGTGCAGGATGCTTTCTTCGAAACTTAACGAAACATTTCTTTTTCAAGGTATTGATTGCTTTTTATCTTATGATTTTATATAATGATACCGGGATCAAAAGGTCTTTTAACACCTATGATAGCTGGGAGTTTACATTTTTTGTTTTGTGAAAGGATTGCCGATTATGACTACCATTCAGGATATTGCTGATAAAATGGGAGTTTCCAAGAGCACGGTATCCAAAGCGCTCAATGACGCGCCTGATATCAGCGAAGCTTTACGGAAACAGGTTTTGGAACTGCCGTAGCTCTGGGTTATACGAAGCTGCGGCGTTATAAGAAACCGACAAAAAAAGTCTGTATTATAATAGAAAAAGAGAATATGCGGTATCAGGAACCGCATCATTTTGCCTATGATATCCTGGTGGGTTTTCGTCAGATGGCAGAACCGGCCGGATTTGATGTTGAAATTGTGCCTGTTGATATTAAGACCCAAAGAAGCCAGCATTATGATGTTTTCATGCTGAAGCATGATTATATAGGAGCTTTTGTGGTCGGCTTTTCCCTGAGCGATCCCTGGATTCAGGACTTTAAAATCAGCCGCACACCGGCTGTTCTTTTCGACAACTATATAGTAGGGAATCCTTCCACCGCTTATGTAGGTATTGATAATGAGGAGGGAATGGAGCTTGCCGTCTCTTATCTTGCCGGACTTGGACACCGGAAGATCGCTTATCTGAGCAGCTCCCTCGGTGCCCGGGTTCTCCAGGCACGCCATGCTGCCTTTCTCCGTTCCATGCACCAGCATGGACTGAAGACTTCTCCTGCTGCGATCGGCTGTTCTTATTATCTGTCAGAATGTATGGAAAAGCATCTTCCCCGTTTCCTGGAAAACGGAATTACTGCTATTATTTGCAACCAGGATACCCTTGCAAGTGCAACGCTCACGCAATGTCAGCAGCTGGGATTCCAGGTTCCTGATGATATCAGCATTATCGGATTTGATGACCTGCCGATTGCCGCTTGTACGTCACCGCCCCTTACAACCATCAGACAAGATCGGCTGGAGCTCGGAAAAAGTGGATTTTTTGCATTGTCAAGTCTTCTCAATCACATCCCAATCAGTACGTATTTGTTGCATGCACAGCTGATTCAGCGGGAATCGACAAGGAAGATCCCTCTATAAGTTCATCTCATCAACAATATTTGCCGGTTTTGCAGTCATTTCTACCCATGCCGGTATAAAACCGCTTTTGACAGCGTTTCTTACAGATCTGACATTAGACCAGGCGGTACAGTAAAAAGGTACTTTTCCCCTGTTTATGATCTCTTTTGTAAGTCTGCTTGTCAGTGCAGAGGCAATCCCCTGTCGTCTGTATTCCGGCAAGACATCCACACCAATCTGCCACATATCGTCGCAATCGGCAGAACAGGCGGCAAGTCCCACCAGCGTGCTTCCGTCATATGCGCCGACGCCAAGTACATCCAGATTCTTCCGATCTTCGCAAAGCGCATTGCCCCATTCCGGTCGATACAAATCCGCAAAATCTTCCTGTGTCAATACTCGTGTCACATAGGCGCAGGAAAGAGTCGGTATCCGGCTGATGTCCGGCAGATAGTATTCTGCCATGAAACATATTTTGTGCCCTTTTTCAACTAAACGTTCATTCAGCCAATGCATGTTTGGTGTCTCAAAACAGTGGTAAAATTCGAATTTGTCTACATACGCAGATACCAGATCCATCGTCTCCGGTATGGAAGCCGCCATGATATTATTTCCATAGGAAACCAGATTGCAGGTAATAGGCTCTTTCAAATATTTGCGGGCCTTCTTTCCTAAATTTATGGGAACAACAACATTTTTGTCCGCCTTGAGATCTTCCACACGGCACCCCATATCTTCCGCAGACTGCCTCATGGCAATCTCCATCATTTCACGATTCGTCATATGCTTTTCTCCATTCTATCAGTTCAGTAACTTGGGGATGCGCAGACATGTCCATTTTGGAAACAGTGTCTATCATTCTCTGCATCCAGCCACTCAATCCTTCCGATTCTTTTCGCTTCGCAGATCATCTGCCAGGTATCTGCAGAATATGAAGCAGCACTCCCGCTGCCCGCTCCATTGCTGCCGGATCAATGGAGGAATAATTCATGACATACGTATTTTCCTGCTTTGCCGCCTCCGCTGTGTCTGCGTAATAGCCGGAGAGCGGCTTTAATTTCACACCACGGGATTTCGCCTGCGTGACAATCGACTCTTCTTTCAAATCCGTGCGAAGATGCATCAGAAAATGAACGCCGGCTTCTTCCTCCTCGATGGTCACGTAATCACCGAGCGGCTTCTTTTCGAGTGCCTGTAAAATCAGATCTCGTTTGTTCTGATAATAGTTTCGCAGCCGGTTGATATGTTTTTCGAAACTGCCATTCTCAATAAACTCTGCCAGTGTGTACTGCTCAAAGTTGGAGACGGTGCAGGAATAAAACGACAGCTCGCGGTAAAATTTCTCTGCCAGTGTCTGCGGAAGCACCATGTAGCTGATCCGTACCGTGGAGGCAAGTGTTTTCGTAAAGGTATTCATATAGATAACTTTGTCCGAAACGTCGATACTCTGCAGTGTCGGAAACGGCTTTCCGCCGAGACGCAGCTCACTGTCATAATCGTCCTCAATGATATAGTGATGATCTGATTTTGCCGCCCAGCCGAGCAGTTCATAACGGCGGCTGACCGGCATGACTGTCCCGGTTGGAAAGTGATGGGACGGGGATGTATGAATAATATCAACCGATCTTTTTTCCAGCTCCTGCACCGAAACACCGTCCTGATCGAGCGGCACTGGCTCGTACCGTACCTTCATACTCTCATAAATCCGCGCAATTTTGTGATATCCGGGATCCTCTACTCCATAAACAAGATCGTTTCCGAGAAGCTGAATCAGAAGGTTATGCAGATACTCCGTTCCTGCGCCGACAATAATCTGCTCCGGCAGCACCTGCATTCCACGAAACTCGCGCAGATATTTTACAATCGCACTGCGCAGCTTTAAAATCCCGGCGCACGGAGAATTGATCATGAGCTGGATCCGGTTGTCATTCAGGACAGCACGCACCGTCCGCGTCCAGATTGTAAACGGAAAAATCTCGCTGTCCGTCTGGTTACTGGAAAAATCCGCAAAATAGGAAGTCTCCCCGTTTGCCACCTGCAGGATCTCTTTTGGCACCGCATCCCGCATGGAATCCTCAATTTCCAGATCAGCTGCATAAAATCCGCGCTTTGGCATGGAATACAGATAGCCTTCCGCAACAAGCTGCGCATAGGCATTCTCGACGGTAATGACGCTGATACCCAGATTTTTCGCGAACGTCCGTTTCGACGGCAGCTTCTCTCCCGGACGGATGTTTCCCAGTAATATGTCGTTTTTGATACATTTATATAAATATTCATACAGGGAATCTGACCCTATATTGGAAAAATTATACGTCAGCATTCGACCATTCTCCTCTTATCTGACCTTACTGAATATATTTGTTTTGGCGATTTTTTTATAGTCACTTTACCAGTATACTGTGAGGCATAACAAAAGTAAAGCCAAAACAGAAACAAAATTTATCACCTGATATTTATCAGGCAGGGAGGAGATTATTATGACAGCAACAAATGAGAGATACAAACTGAACAAAGAACTGGCACAGATGTTAAAAGGTGGTGTGATCATGGATGTTACCACACCGGAACAGGCCCACATCGCAGAGGAAGCTGGTGCCTGTGCCGTTATGGCACTGGAGCGGATTCCTGCAGACATCCGTGCAGCCGGCGGCGTTTCCCGTATGAGTGATCCGAAAATGATCCGCGGCATCCAGGAGGCCGTTTCCATCCCGGTTATGGCAAAATGCCGCATTGGCCACTTTGTAGAGGCGCAGGTGCTCGAAGCCATCGAAATCGACTACATCGACGAGAGTGAGGTTCTCTCCCCCGCGGATGATGTCTACCATATCAATAAACGCAATTTTAAAGTACCCTTTGTCTGCGGTGCAAAAGATCTCGGTGAGGCACTCCGCCGGATCAATGAGGGCGCATCCATGATCCGTACCAAAGGTGAACCGGGAACCGGCGATATCGTACAGGCTGTCCGCCATATGCGGAAAATGAACAGTGAAATCCAGAAACTGACCTCAATGCGTGAGGATGAGCTGTTTGAGGCAGCCAAGGTCCTGCAGGTTCCGTACGATCTTGTTCAGTATATTCATGACAACGGCCGTCTCCCGGTTGTTAACTTTGCAGCCGGCGGTGTGGCAACTCCAGCCGATGCAGCGCTGATGATGCAGCTTGGAGCAGAAGGTGTCTTTGTTGGTTCTGGTATCTTCAAATCCGGCAACCCGGCAAAACGTGCCGCTTCTATCGTAAAAGCTGTTACCAACTACACCGATGCCAGACTGATCGCAGAACTCTCCGCGGATCTCGGTGAGGCTATGGTCGGCATCAATGAGCAGGAAATCGCCTTACTGATGGCAGAAAGAGGAAAATAATGAAAATTGGAGTGCTTGCACTGCAGGGTGCGTTTGCAGAACATGAAAAAGTATTAGAGCAGCTTGGCGCGAAATGCATCGAACTGCGGCAGGCCCGCGATCTTGGCGAATCTTACGATGCACTTGTACTGCCGGGAGGCGAAAGTACCGTTCAGGGAAAGCTTTTAAAAGAGCTTGGCATGTTCGATATCATGAAAAGCCAGATTGAAAACGGCATGCCGGTTCTCGCGACCTGTGCCGGTGCGATTCTTCTGGCCGAAAAGATCGACGGACAGATCAAGGGACAGCCGGAACAGTATTTCGGCACGATTCCGATGTGCATCAGGCGGAATGCCTACGGCCGCCAGTTAGGCAGCTTCCACACAGAAACACCGGTTGCGGGCATTGGAACAGTGCCGATGACGTTTATCCGTGCGCCGTATATCGCATCTGTGGGGGACGGCGTGGAAGTGCTCGCGGTTGTGGAAGAGCGGATCGTCGGTGTAAAATACAAAAACCAGATGGCCTTCTCCTTCCATCCGGAGCTCGACCCGGATGTGCGGATTCATAAGGCGTTTTTGGAGATGATATAAGACGGATAAAACAATAGCAGACTCAAAAAGCAATGCAAAAATCTGATCGTAAAAAGCTCCAGCTTCAAAGAGAAACTGGAGCTTTCTCATTGTGTTTCGCTGCTGTTTCGCCGCACAGGAGTGTGACGCAGCGCTTTTTCTGTTTGAGAAACTATTTGATTCGTTTCAGTTCATACTGTCTCGTACCAAGACCAATTTTCTCTGCCTGGTCGAGGGTTGCCTCCCATTCAATATTCGGGTTGGAATCCTTGAAATGGTCGTGGTGACAGTGCCATCCCGCTCTGCAAGGTGCTCGCCAAGCTGACTGTTTTCGATCGGCGTTGCCTTCAGGCAGGCATCGGCACACGCCTGGTCAAGGGCAACCGGGTCGAAGCTTGCAAACATTCCGATATCCGGCAGGATCGGAGCATCGTTCTCCCCATGCAGTCACAGTTCGGGCTGATATCCTGTACCAGCGAGATATGGAAGCACGGACGTCCATGGCAGACAGCCTGCGCATACTCCGCCATTTTCCGGTCAAGAAGCTCGTTTGCACTGCTGTTTGGATTATAAACCGCATCAAAACTGCAGGCACCGATGCATCGGCCACAACCTTTACATTTATCATAGTCAATGACCGCTTTTTTATCTACATAGGAAATCGCGTCACTTCCGCATTCTTTTGCACAGCGGTGGCAGCCACGACAGACATCCGTATTGATCGCCGGTTTTCCACTGGCATGCTGCTGCATCTTTCCGGCGCGGCTTCCGCATCCCATACCGATATTTTTCAGTGCACCGCCAAAGCCCGTTGCTTCATGGCCTTTGAAGTGGCTCAGACTGATAAAAATATCTGCGTCCATGATTGCATGGCCAATCAATGCTGTTTTGCAATATTCTCCGTTGACAACCGGAACTTCGATTTCATCGGTTCCTCGCACTCCATCTCCAATGATAATCTGGCATCCTGTGGTAATGGTATTGAATCCATTCAGATTCGCACAGTCAAGATGCTCCAGGGCATTTTTTCTGCTGCCCGGATATAACGTATTGCAGTCTGTCAGGAACGGAAGACCTCCCTGCTCTTTACAGAGATCGGCAACCACTTTCGCATAATTCGGACGAAGAAACGCCATGTTTCCCAGTTCGCCAAAATGCATTTTGATTGCGACGAATTTGCCTTCCATATCAATGTCTTTGACGCCAGCAGCAATACAGAGCTTTTTCAGCTTGTCAAGCTGACTCGTTCCAACCGGACATCGAAAGTCGGTAAAATAAACCGTTGACTTTTCCATTTTGTCATTCCTCCTGATTTGTCATTTTTTGACAGCATATCACTTCAAGCTAGGTTGAAGTCAAGTATAATTTGTGGTCTTCTGTTTGTCTCATGGGCTTGTCTTTTTTCTGGATTTTTCGTATACTGAACATAGTTTTTAAGCAACTGAAAATACAGAAGTGCTTTGGAGGTCATGTTTATGATAAAGGCAGTATTATTCGATATGGATGGTATCCTGTTTGACACCGAGATTGTAATGAAAGAGGGCTGGCAAAAAGCTGCCCGGGAGCTGAATTTTACGCTCACGGAGGAACATCTTTCGCAGATGCGCGGCAGTGCGCTTCCGCGGAGCAGAAAGCTGTTTGAGGAGTGGTTTCACGGACAGGTGACATACGATGAAGGACGCGCAATCCGCACGGCGTATCTAAACGATTATATTCGACGCAACGGTGTCCCGGAAAAGCCAGGGCTTCATGAGTTTCTTTCCTGGCTCAAAGAGCATTCGATCAAAGTTGCCGTTGCTACTTCTACAACGCGGCGCGTTGCGGAAGACTATTGGAAACAGTCTGGCATTGACCAGTATATCAATGCTTCAGTCTGCGGGGATGAGGTAATCAACAGCAAGCCGGATCCGGAAATTTTCTTAAAAGCAGCGTCTCTTCTGAAAGTTCCGATTGCTGCATGCATAGTAGCCGAAGACAGCATCAATGGTCTGAAGGCGCGCGTGCAGCTGGTGCCATCTCCTGCATGATCCCGGATCTGACACCGTATACAAAAGAGCTTTTTCCATTTTGTGATTATGTGAGTCCTTCTCTTTTGGCCTGTAAAGAAATTCTGCTGCAGACTCCAGAAGCGGACAAACTGAAAAGCTGGAAGTAAAAAATCATACATAAATTCAATTATTTTACTGTAAGAAAGTCCTCCACACAGAATCTTTCTGCTGCGGAGGACTTTCCTTAACACGTTTTCATCATCTGTTCGTTTATTCTACATCTACCGGCGAATCATACAATTCCATAACATTGTAGATCTGTTCTGCTGCTGTTGTACGCAGTTTCTGCTGTGTGCTCTGGTTTGCGCATTTTTCGTATTCACGCATAAAGGCAGTTGCTGCGGTGTCAACATCTTCGGCATTTTTCAGTCTGTCCAGCAGATTCGGATTGTAGTCGGAAAGGTAGGCCATCAGACTGTCGAGCTGGCCGGACAGGCTTCCAAGGCTCTTTCCAAGATCAATGGTATATCGGCACAGATACTCTTTGATCGTTGGATCTGTAAAACCACAGAGACCATATCCATATCTTCCGCCACTGTAAAGGCCAAAACGGGAACTTCGGATCACTTCGTCACGGGAAATGATTCCGGCATCAACAAGGTTCGTGTACTGCTCTCCGCTCAGGCTTGTGCGGCTGGTAGAGCCATACTCAAGCAGTGTCGGATTGAGGTCTGTGGATGCCTCGTTTGCAATATTTCCCATAATACCGGCGGCTCCTTCTTTTGTAAATCCGTGCATCAGGAAGTAATTCCAGATCTTTTCTGCGTTCGTTCCGCCGATTTCATCGTCGGCTGCAAAACGACGGATCGTCAGAATCGTGTCACAGTCCACCGGGCGGTCGCAGGTGATACCGGCGTTTTCATTCAGCGCTTCTACGATTTTTCCTTCTCCGTCATACAGCGCCACATGGCCATTATAGCAAATAACATCGCCTGCGCGTGCTTCATCCAGGCTTGCAACCTCCGTTCCAAGGCTGCGCCATCCGCCGGAGGTCGTATATTCACCGTCGTACGCACCGCAACGGGTCAGAATCTGCCATGCAAAATGAGAGCAGTCAATACCGTCCGTCAGGGAGTTTCCACCCCAGACGTATGGTCTGCCAACGAACTGTTTTGCAAATGTGATAATACCGTTTCCGGTTGAGGTTTTTACTTCATAAACCGTTTCTTTTTTATAGGGAAAAGCTTCATTTTCAGACGGATCGATCACCTGATCCGCCAGTTTCATCTGATCCTCTCCGGTGCCGGTTACATATTCCAGCGCCTCTTTTCCCTGCTGCAGATAATCCGTACGGACAAAACCGCGGACGTCGCCCGATTCAATATAAACCCACTCCTGATCCGCATCGGCGATCACAAAGCAGAGTGCCTTTGCCGGAAGTGTTCCCACGATCCGTGCGCTGGTGGAACGCTTTCGCGGACGTTAATCTGGTATCGACCTTTGCGTAGGCGTACGCTTTGTCGACCTGTGCGAAACCTGCGCGGAGATCTTTTTTCATGGAACTGATATATTTTCCGTAATCAATCGTCTGAATCCAGTCATCCGCCTGTGTCTCATCATTTTTCGGTGTTTCTGTCGGTGCTGGTGCAGGCGTCTCGGTTGGCACCGGTGTTTCTGTTGGTTCCGGGGTTTCGGACGGGGCTGGAGTCGGCGTTTCACTTGGGGATGGCGTTACCGACGGTTCTGGAGTTTCGCCTGGAGTTGGTTCCGGGGTTTCACTTGGAGATGGCTCCGGCATCTCGCCTGGATTCGGGTCTTCCGGTGTCTCCGTTGGAGTCGGATCCTCTGTCGGTTCTGGCGTTTCCGGTACTTCTGGCTCCTCTGTGGAAGCGGCATTTTCATCCTGAGATGGTACGGACGGTTCTTCTGCTGGTGTCTCGGTTTCCTGTGTTTCTACAGCCGGAACAACGGCTTCTTCTGTGTTTCCGTTTTCCGCTTCACTTTGCGTGGCCGGTGCATCCGCCTGATCTTTCTGCGTTTCCTGCACCGTTTTCGCTGTCTCCTCTGCATGCGCCGGTGCAGCCGAACCGAGAAGCATTCCGGCTGCCACGCCGAACACTGTTACCGTTGTGCCAAATTTTTTCTTTGAAATCATATATGTTTTGCTCTCCTCTCTGCTGTTTGTCGATTTCTGCCTGCCATTTTCTGCTTTTGAGGCCGTTCGAATGAAATCACGAAAATGTATCGTTCCTGTAAAGTCTGGCCTCTTTTTTTTGAAGATAAACCAAAATGATATCATTTATTTTCATTGTGCAAAAATTTCACGTATTTTCTATATTGTATCACAGACAACAGCAGATGCAAAGAAACAAATCACATATTGAGGAATTTTTCTGTTTAACGCGTGAAATTGAGAGAGATTCTCTGTAAATTCTCAGGAACCGGACGGAATGCGGACCAGCAGCCGTTTTCCATTCTGCTCTGATACCGTCAGAACCGGAATATGTTTTTTGCGGAGCTGGTGCATGACGGATAGGCCGCAAAGAGATCACCGCTGACACAGACAGCCTCCGGCTTTTCTTTTAACAGGTCCGACAGGTATTCCCGCAGGCGTATCTTCCATTCTGCTTTTTCAAGTGATGACACGGCATAACTGCCACAGATGTTCAGTTCCGGGGCCTCCGGCAGCGGTTTATGAAGAATAACTGCATGCTCCATGCCCGGCATCTGCCGCAAAAGCGCGTCATCCGCATCAATCGCATCGGTACCGATGTGGATCAGAACCGGTGCTTTTGGCATTCCCGCAAGGCTGATGCGACAGGCAGCGACGGCATCGTCAAGCGTTTCTGCGGTGAGAAGAAATCCTCCTTTGTGGCAGAAAGACACATCGGAAAGCCCCGTCGCTTCCTGCAGTGCTTCTTTTTCCAGGCCAAGCCATGTTTCCGGAAAATCATACTTGTAATTGGATGAATTTTCTTTTCGAACCGGCTGCACACAGTAACCGCCGCGGTTCGATGGGAATATCAGAAATACAATTTCAGTCGCGGAAAGCTGTTTCTGACATGGAAAAAATTCCGACAGAATCAGAATCTTTTCATCCATTGTTCCTGCCTTTTTCTCCGCTGCGATCCGCTTCCTGTGTTCGGCAAGAAGAGCTGCAAACTGCTGCTCCGCCCGCTCATCCGCACGAAAACGCTCCCATTTATGTTCCAAAATCCGTCCGGTCACTGCCACCGCTTCCAGGAAAGCAGCATCGCTTCCGCTGTTATCATCCCATACCGGATTGAACATGCCGATCATACTGGCGAGTTCATTTTTTTCTCCTGTATTATCATTGAGATCGAGCGGCTGTACAAACTTCTCGTCAAACCGCGCGGCCATCTCCGGACTTAAAATTTCTGTGCCAAGTGCCTCCCATAAAAGGCCAAACGCCGCGTACGGAACCTGGTTTTCCCGGATCCGGCTGTCTTTCTGGTGATGGTCGTATTCTCCTCTTCCAATATCAAAAACAATCCCGTCAAAATCCTCCGGCACACGATTTCCGCGCTGGATGGTAAGCTGCGGATTAAAATGCAGAAGCAGTGCCGCAGAGAACACATCATCCGCATGAAATTTTCCGCCGTGCGTAAAAGCAGCGGCATGTTCTTTTTGTATCTGTTCTAATAATGTCATAAAATTCCAACTTCCTTTTTCTTAAGATCTGCTCTATTTTACTCTATCTGGCGGCTGTTTCGCAACGGTTCTATGTAAAGAAAAGCTTTAAAACTTCCTGGCGCGTATTTATTAAAAATCATTTCCGCAGTCTGCACACTTATCTACGAAAATTCTTTTGTGGGTATTTGGAAAATCAAAATGAGCGGCTCCTCTTCCAAGGTTCCGCTCATTTTGATTTTTCTTCCTTTCATACCTGAATCCGGTCTGCAGCTGCATCACACATTGCAATCCGTTTTCCATCCATGCCAAGGATCAATCCACCGTTTATTCTCTGGATGACCTGTACGGTGCTGCCTTCTTTGATTTTACGGCTTCGGAGGAAATCCAGAACATCAGGGATTCCAAACATCCATTTGATGGTACAGATATCACCGGTTTTTTTCTTTGAAAGTGCCTGCATGGTATCCCTCCTTTTTACTTTTTCTATATTGTATTCCCTGAGGAAATATTTAGTCAATAAGAACAATTGGGATACGCTTCTAACTAAAGTTTGTGTGCAAAGCGCTAGAGTGTGTTTGAAAAAGGCTTTTCGTAGTCTGCATGTTCCAATTTGTGGGAGATTTTGTCTGAATGAAGGAGGCGTAGCGAGCTACGGCGACTGAATGAGGGCAAAATATACCGCAAAGTGGGGCGTGCAGGCTGCGGAAATGGTTTTTCAAACACACTCTAGTTTTTCAATCAGAGAAAGAGTTTGATGCACGCGATCGCAATCGAAGCCACAGCCACGATCCGTTTCAGCAGCGTCTGGTTGATTTTCGTTGCATTTTTGCTTCCGGCAAAGACACCGATGCCATGTGCGACCAGGAGCACCGGCCCGCCTGCACCGGAAGCGGCACAGACAGCACCGGTTACAGCACCAAGTACCAGTTAAAACGGAACGCTCTAGACTGCTTTTTTCTCTGTATTTCCCGGCTTGTCTTTCCGAAGCAGGATGGAAATTCCGGAGAGCAGAGCAACGAGATATAGAATTATTTTCATCGTGTCCGCCGGAATCAGAAGGTTGATCTTGACACCGGCAAGCGCGCCGACAAAACTTCCGGCCGAAAGCACACCTGCCGTTTTCAGGTCAAGATTCCCTCTCTTATAATAATTTACCGATCCCAGAATGCCGGAAATCAGACATGCTGCAAAGCTAATTTCCCTGAAAAAAGGAAAAATCGCCATGATGCTGGAGCAGTATCATCTGGCGCAGAAGACGATTCATCATTATGTTAATTATTAAAGCGTGTTGGGAAAACACTTCTCATTACATTCTCCACTATTTCTTTAGATTAAGAAAGACCCTGCATACGCAGAGCCTTTCTTACATTTTCTTTCGAAGACTAACCTCTAGCCAGATTGTGTTAAACCCTTATAAAGCTCATAAGACACTGCTTTCTGGCACAACATCTTACTTTACCGCTTGGCAGACACTCAAGTTGCCTGTCTTTAACATTATATTATATGTGATACGAAAATATGTCAATCCCAAATGCATTACTTCAGAAAGAGTTGACATATTTTATCTGGCATAGCACATGTGACTGCATCCATTTGGAAAAAGCTCTGCTTTCATCGCTCGGATATATTCTTCTTCCGTAGAAGAATCCTCCAGAATCTCCAGCGTGCGGCGCAGATTTCGGATATCACGCTCCATAAAATCGGTATAATTTCCCCGGCCTACCAGCTTCAGATGAGTGATTCCGGCATCGGAAAGCTGTTTTAATGTACACAGGCCGCAGCCGGTTGCGCCGCAGAGATAGCCATCCTCTGATATTGGATCCGTCGTTTCCGATGCAGCATCATTTTCTAATGCCAAATCCCTTTCTAATTCAGGATCATTTTTCAATACAGAATCCTCTTTCGGAACTGAAACTCTCTTGTCCGGCGCTATATCCTTTTCCAAAAAGTTTTCTGAAAAACATCTGTTGGCACATGACACCGGTTTTCTCCAGTAAGGAACCCGGCAAAGATATCCCATTTCATCGCAGTGCAGGGAATTGCAGAAAGCACCACTGAACTGGCACAGTTCATTCAAAGCAAATGCCTCGAACTCCGTTGGATAAGTCCATTCTTTTCGAGCGGCTTCTTTCTGCGCAGTTATATGCCGAATCACTGCACGCATTTCCGAGATCGTATTTTTGCGCTGGAAAATGATCCTCTTCGGGTATTCTTTCGCAAAAACCTCTGTCATCGCAGAATTCACCGTTCCCAAATCCCCGCTCAGATGCACCTCACAGTCGATCTTTTCTTTTCGCAGGTACACAAGCAGCGCGGGATCCGCAAGAATATAACTTCAAACCCTATGCTGCGGCACTGTTGGATGATCCGTGCAATTTCTTCATACTGCTCCGGCCGATAATACAATGAATTGAACGTCAGGTGCACTGGCTTCTGGTATTTCTGCACCATATTGGCCAGAATTTCCAGTTCACTGAACGATCCAATTTGTACGTTATAGTTTAAAACCTCTCTCCGATTCAGCGGCAGAACCGTTCCGTATTTTTCTGACCAGGAAAATGGAACGTAACCGCAGAACAGCTCGTCTGCTCCGGCGCGGACGTAACGGGGATAGTCATCAATGGAGCCCAGGCCTGCTGTGATTTTCATAGTTTTTCCACCACCACTTTACACCGTTTTCTGCAGAATGCAATTCCATATGCAAGAATATCATTTCGTCCATCCTCGCGAAGTTCTGTATCATATCTGCGGTCCTTGATCTGCTCCAGCGCTCTTTCACACGCCTGATCGAGATCATGCAGGGAGCGGACATCTTTCAATTCCACGATGATTCCCGCATCCGGATTTTTCGGTTTAAGCAGAATATCCGCAAAACCATCTCCAGATTCTCTGTTTGATTTCACAACCCAGCCAGGATAATTTTTCAAAATATCAAGCAAAATGCCGTGATAAAAAATTTCCTTTTCTTCGTTCCGTGCCTTTGTATCGAAAACACGAATCGTTTCTCCAAGAAACATCGTCAGTTCCCGCTGGATCGTCTCCGCCTTTCCTTCCAGAAATCCCTGATTAATTTTATCTATAGATGCTCTGTTGTTCGCAACGATCTGATTAAACCATTCGCGGATATGCTGAACAAAAACTTCGCGGATTTCCTGATTCGGAATGATCAGCTTGTACACGCCATTGTCAGCTTTTCCAAGCCGTGTGAGATATCCGGTTGTGAAAAGCACACTCCATATGTTGTCGATGCTGTTATCAATTTCGTCATACGTCAAATCCGAACGAATTCGCTTTTCAACTGCATTTCCCGCAATCAACTGTTCGATTTCGTCTTTTGTCGTGATATCAGCCTGTTCAATAAAGCGTTTCACAAGATCATTTCCGCTGCTGTTGATCCAATAGGACTTAGGCTGCACATTTGGATCGCTCAATAAATCGTCCACATAGTTAATCACATCCCAGGGACAATAGATATCTGCGTTGCCGAAATGATAACCGTCATACCACTCTTTCACTTTCTCGAAATGTTCCTGCAGATTGTAATTTGCGAGAAGTTTTTTTATCTCTTCATTCGTAAAGCCGAACTCTTCCTCATAGCGAACGTCGTCTGCTGCATAAACTTTGAAGTTGTTCAATCCTGTGAAGATACTTTCTTTGGAAACCCGGAGACATCCTGTCAGTACAGCAAATTGCAGATCATCATTCGTCTTCAGCGCCTGTCCGAACAATCCCCGAATCAGTGAAACCATTTCTTTATAGTATCCATGCTGAAATGCTTTGTCGAGAGGAACATCATATTCATCAATCAAAATCATGGCCTTCTGACCATAATGTCGGCATAACAGCTGTGATAATGTCTGCAGACTGGAGACAAGCATATCCTCATCCATGGAATATTTACCATTCACTAAATGGATGATCGCCCGATATTTGCTCCGCTCATTTTCCGTCAGTTTTTCACTGTCCGCTAAAAATGCAAATCGCTCTGCTTCCACCCCGATCAACTCTGTTAAACGGTATTTTGCGGCTTCAAAAGATAAGCCGTCAATTCCTTTGAGTGACAGGAAAATAACGGGGTACTTTCCCATATATTCCTCACACAGCTTTTGGTTCCGAGAAATATAGAGACCATCAAACAGCGTTCGATCTGTTCCAATTTCAAAAAAACTCTTAAGCATACTCATGTTTAAGGTTTTTCCAAATCGGCGTGGTCTGGTAAAAAGATTCACCTTGCTCCAGTTTTCAAGAAGCTGTTCAATTAATTTTGTTTTATCTACATAGTAGAACCCGGATTTTTGAATTTCCTGAAAATTTTCAAGTCCAACCGGCAATTTCTTCCATTCTGCCATATCTACATGCTCCTCTCCGAAGCTAATCTCTGGAGTAAACTGTCTGTTTTCTTTCATCTACCACAATGCATTTTAATTTTAACATTTGGCAGATCAAATCGCAAGCCGATCTCTTTTTATTATTTCAGAAAACTTTTCATCACCATTATTTGTATCTTTTACCGAATGAATTCCTTTCGTTAAACACTCACGTTATTTGTTCATACTTTTATTTGTGTAGCTTACCATACAAATTAAGAAATGAGTTTTCACTGGATAGGCTCATGCCTGACAGAACTTGCTCATTTTTTTATTTTCATGATATCCTTAAGATGTTGAATAAAAGAGAAAAAACTGAAAACAACTGATATATGAAATAAGTCAGATCTTCCTTATTCCGCAGTAAGCATAATATCGAAAAGAGGTGTTTCGAAAAACATGCGAAAGAAAATCGGCGTTTTTTCAGCGCAAATCATAGAAATACTTGAATTGGACATTCCAGCCGGAACACCTATTTATATAGCAGATTCCAATATAGAACATATGAAAACTTCTCATCCTGATGATTTCGCACAATACGGCAGCGAATTAAGTAATATCATTGCCAATCCTGATTATGTTGGAAAAAACGCTAAAGATGATTCTATAGAATTCACAAAAGAATACTACATAAATGGAGAATACGTAAAAGTAGCTGTCAGAATATCCACTCATAATATTTATTACGCGCGTCAATGTACGTATTGAATCCCAAACGAGTTAAAAATTTTATTGCCAAGGGAACTTAAAAAAAACTTGACAAATAAATAAGCTATTGTATAATTACATTGTAAGAGCATAGAATATATTGAATGAAAGCAGAGGACGGAACGGGCAGCCGTCACCCTAGTTGGAGATGTGGGAATGTCACCCCACCTATTTCATTCAACATATTAAGGGGCTGCTGTTTTAACGAACAAAGATTCGTGAAACAGCAGCTTTATTTTTGTTACCGGAAAAGGGTGCTCTGAATCTTTGGAAAGCATGCACTATTGCATTGGTGCATATGTCAACCATCAATCCCACGCTGGAGATCCGTAAATCCCATCGCCAGATAAACTTTTTTAAAACCGGAAGCATCTGCATCATTCAGCATGATGGAATATCTCGACAAGCTGACGGATGATCTCTGGTGATGCACCGGGAAATATTTCCGCTGACAGCCCTTTTGTGTTTTGAATGTGAACGACAGGTTCCATGCCGGTCACAGGGCTGGCAAGTGTTTGTCTGCATAGGTCATGCTCTTTTGACACCGGGGCGGGCAGCTCTATAAAGGCTGGGGATTCTGCAGCCGGTATCTGATCCAGACATGCTTTACGCACACGCCGGAGCCGGTAATAATAATTAGATTTTGTGAGATTGTTCTGTACGCACCAGGTGTCAACATCCATGCCCGCCGGACGGTTCTGACAGGCACGAATTTGTTCTGCCCACTGCCGGATCCTGACCTGCTACGCTATAAGACTGGTTTGCGTAGCCATACCATCCCTCCCTTAATTATAGTCAGTCTAAAAAGTTGAGTACTGAACTTTTTGGACTATGTTAATTTGGTCAGTATGATTATGGCATAAATGTAGTGGGATAAAAAGGTACTCGGAATTTACCGTTTACTTTCAAAAAGCTGTTCAATCAGCTTTGCTTTATCCACATAGTAAAATCCAGATTTTCAAACTTCCTGAAAATCTTCAAATTCCACCGGTAATCTCTTGTATCCTGCTATATTTACACGTACCTTTCCAAATCAAATCTCTGGGGAAGAAATTCTTTCCGCTATCTCTTCACCAGCACAGCTCCTTCCACTTTCGCATAATACTCCGCCAAATCCTCCTCCATCTGCCTTCTCACCCGCTCCCAGTCCCCTGCTTCCATCTGGCTGTACAGCGCATGATTCATCGAGATTACACTCAGATCCTTCGAATAATACAAGAACCGTTTTCTCTCAAATTTCTCAAACGGATTGGTCAGCATACTTCTCTGCATTGCTTTCTTATCCTGCAGCATCGTTTCATTATACGGGCATGTACTCCGGTCTACGGGAAGTCCCCGGGTTATTCTGTTCTGGTAAAAAGCAATATAGTCCTCCAGAATCTCCTCTATTTTTGCATCTCCAATAGAATCCACATGACGGATAAAAGCCAGCAGAAACGGCATTTTATAAGAAAGTGAATAATCTCTTTCTTCCAGGAACGCAAAAAAATCTTCTTTGATGGTCGCATCGTTGTGTTCCTTAATTCCAAGCTGCTTCCGATATTTTTCCACTTCGTCCGGACTGAATAAGTATAACGTTTTACTGCCGAATTTGTACTGCACTTCTGGTGTTAATTTTCCGGCTCTGATCCAGCTTGTGATGGTTCCCGTATTCACAAAATATTCCCTGGCGACCTGCTCCTGGCTCAGATAATCGCCTTATTTTTCTTCAAAAGAATGAATATCCACCTCTGTAATCCGCTCAATCCGCTCTTCCATTCCATCAATCACCACCAGGTCTCCCGGCTTATAATCCATTTTTGTGATATCGCCAAATGGAACATAATAAGGATTGGCAAAAACAGAATGCATACTGCAGGGCTTGATCATGGCTCCGTACTCATCGACTACGTCAATCACAATCACATTTTTCTTGGTGTCCGTTTTCCGCAGTCCCCTTCCGATCTGCTGCAGATAAAGAACCTTGGAAAGCGTAGGCCTTGCCATCACCAGAATGCCGAGTTCCGGATAATCCCATCCCTCTGAAATCATGTTGCAGGCACACAGGAAACGGATTTCCTTTTCTTTAAACGCTTTCATAACAGAACTTTGATTTTTCGTCTGTCTTGTGTAGCTGGACGCTGAAATATTTGCCTGATTAAGGAGCTTTGCCATTTCGTTCGCATGCGCAACATTGACGCAAAAAACAACACCCTGTCTCGTGCCCGCTTCGCCGGATGTAAAATACTCTGAAAGTACCTGGATAATCAGCTCATTTCTTGAAGTGACCCGGATTCTTTTTTCCAGATCCGCATTGACATAATCCCGCCCATTGAACTTTACACTGGAAAGATCAAGATTCGTTTCAATCCGATAAACATTCGCTTTCGCGACCACTCCCTTTTCCATCGCTTCTTTTAAAGATAACGAAGTCGTATACGATCCAAACACCGTTTCCAGCTTTCTTTTATCCGGCCGCTGATCCGTCGCCGTCAGGCCTATCGTAAATTCTGTCCGATAGTATTGCACAACTCTTTTCAGCACTGGCGCAACCGCATGATGTGCTTCATCCACGACAAGATAATTGTAATAGTCTGGTGTAGTGTCCGTATAATGTCTGGCCGCGAAGGCATACGTTCGAATATCAATCTTATCTTTTAACTCTGGCAGCGAAGCTTTATTCTTTCTTCCCAGTCCAGCAAAAGATTGACTCCCGGAACCAGAATCAGTCCACGAAACTTTTGTTTTCCTTCCGCGAATGTCCGTAAATCTTCTTCCACAATTTTCGATTTTCCCGCTGCTGTAGGCAGCACAATCAAAAATGCCTTGATACCCGCATCTCTGCGCTTTTGTATCTCCTGCAGGCTGACAGTCTGATGTTCATACAGCTCAACTTTTCTTTCAACTTTGATTCCGTCATCCACAAAATTCGAAGAATCTTTTCCAAAATACTGTTTGATATCATCCTCAATCCGACTGGCAAATTCGCAATCCTCTTTGGAAAAGCGAAATAACTTGATCCCCCACAGGGCACACGTATTTTGTTTCTTGAGCTGATTGCGATATTTTTCCTCTCCAATAATTTGCGGATGATGGTAATCAAGGCCGTTTTCTTCGATCGCATATTTCTGATCCTTTGTTCTGACAAAATAATCGAGAAAATAATTCCTTCCATTTTCATCACAGATTCCATATTCCCGCGTCAGATATCTCAGCGCATTCATTCCATAAACACTTGAAAAATTCTCTTCGAAATGAATTTCCAGCGGAGAAGCATCGGCCTGCTCGCTCCGATCTCCTGTGTTTCGTATATAACCGCCTTCCAGGACAATTCCATCTTTGGCAAGATATGAATCCAGATTTTCCCGCGCATATCCCAGAAAACGAAACACCCTTTGAAAGCGATGCATATAATCATTCTGCTTCTCCGTAATCAGCATATAGGGAAAAACCGGCTCTTTTGGCTCATGAGAGCAGATACCATCATCAATAACAACCATATCCGTCCCATTATCATAAAACCGGGAAATTCCGCCATTTGGATAACACACCTGTTCCCGAAATCTAAAATCTGCGTGTTCTGCTAGAAACCTGTCTTTTTCAATATCAGATTCAGCCACTTTTCCCTCTCCCTTCCCGGTCTTACATCATCCGTAAGCCACTCTTCTTCTATTCGGATCTGCGCCACATCCTTGATAAAATCAGAAAAAGTATCCGGTGTGAAATCCGTAAAAAAACGGCCGCTTCTTTCGCCTTCAAACGTTCCATATTTAAAGGAGGTATAAATAATCCCATTAGTGTCCAACGCTGTTACCATCTTATGGAATACCATTTTTAATTCTTTTTTCGGTAAATGCAGAATCGATGAACACGCCCAGATGCCGTCATATTGATTCATCTCATCCAAATCCTGAAACATCATGTTTTTTACCGGAATACCGGTATAGGCACTGGCGTATTTGCACAGTTCTTCTGAACCGTCCAGCGCCGTAACAGCAAGACCGTTTCCCAGAAAATACTTCGTGTCTCTTCCGGAACCACACCCGAAATCCAGCACTCTCTTTCCCGGCAACGCGTTTAAAAATTTATCCTGCGTCGTCTGGAAATCTACAGAAACAGTGCCTTGTATGAAAGAAGCTGCGTTTTGGTTGTAATAAGCGATTGTTTGGTTTTCCATATTGTGATGATCTCCTTGATAGAAAATGTAAAGCATGTGCTGTGCAAAACTGTTTTCTCTTTTTTAAACCGAAAACACTTCTTCAGACATTTTATAGATACTTACTTGTCAAGTTCGCTATATGCCTTTTTGACGATCTGCGCCATCAATAATCTTCTCTGCTTCAGAAATTCAGGATACGGTAACTGCTCAAAATTCTCAGGTAACGCATTCTGAGCACAGGCAAGCCGGTATCCTTCTTCTCCTAATTTCTCTCGATACCGGCTGACATACTCCGCCGGAGCTTCATCGGAAATATCAATGTTTGTTGTATAGTCCAAGTATGTAAAGTTCGCAATCTGGTTTCTGTCACGGTCATTATCGTACCCGATCTTTTCAAGATAATGTTTCGGAAAGATATGATGCTTGCCGCAGTGTCTGTAACCTGTTTGCCATACTGTAAAGCATCGTATATCATGTTTCGAACCGGCATTGCATAATGAATGTCTGTCTGATTTTCGATTCCAAGAAGCAGATAATACGTTTCCGATTCCTGCATAACCGCAGCTGTTTTCAATATATCCCGATATTTCTGAACCGGATCTTCTGTCATTTCGGTTATCTCTTTTGCCTCTTTTCTCTCTTTCTTTGTGCCAAACGATATGGCAATCTCTGTTGAATCAACTTCTGTCAGTTTTTCTGGATTAATAACTTTTCTTCCATTGTAGATAAGATAATTGAACGCATCTGCAAAAATGTTACTCTTTCGCATGTATGCTTTGGTAACAATATCCGGTTTTCCCATGTGCATACACCTCCTCAAAAATATTTCAGAGAAGTCTGCACCCTTCCAGTTGTTTTTCAACTTATCACGAATTGGCAGCTCTATCAAGTTGAAAATATGAACTGCGAACATCCTTCTTAAGAAGTCACTATAGCAAATTCACTACAATCCGGTCTATCCCGCGCAGCCCATACATTTTCCCCATCGCCTCCGGCTCCTGCAAGATCGACAAATTAATCCCAAACAACGAATTATACCTCCCCATCATCCGCAAATGCTCCGGATACAAAAACGCCTGTTCTTCACAGAATCTATGGCACTTCCGCACCGGCGTCTGCGCGCCGCGGCTTCCTTTAGTACATGCTGCATACAGTGGACAGTACTGTGAGGTATTGGTCTGATAAAATGGAAGATGCATACTGTTTTTCCCTTCTGGAAACTTCCTTGTACTGGTATCGCCGCAGCTCTCCCATTCATACCGTTCCATCCGAAATTCTTCTTTTAAATATTCCTGGTAAAACGCCGCATGAACGCTATTTTGTTCAAACAGCGTCCGGTTCCCCAGCTTATAGGCCATCCGTGGATCTTTTTTTCGCTTGTTGAGCAGCACGCCAAGGCAGAGAGAAAACACCGGAAGCTGAGCTGCCAGATGGGCCGTTCCCCAGTCATTTACGACAATCTCAATGGTTTTGTTCTTTTGTTCACACCATCTGGCAAGATGCTGCAGACGTGCTTGCGTTTCCGTCAGATTTTCTTCCAGCAAAAATGGAAAAGTAAGCGTAATTGAAAATGACTCCCGGCAGGCTTTATCCATCAGTGCGAACAGTTCCTCTTCCGTTGGTGCCAGATGCGGGCAGAAAGCATTTCCTATATAGAGCCGATCCGGGTGAAAAACCGGCGGATCTGCAATCTGGTTTCTCCGAAAATAAGCATCAAAAAACACCGCACTTTCCATCGAAAGATACGCCTTATACCATTCCGGCCGGTCCAGTTCGAGCGCCAGCTCAATCGGCTGCCCGGATCCGGCAGCACTATTTTGCAATGCCACAAAGGTTTCCTTCGTAATTCCGGAAAACCATACTTTTTTCTGCTCTTCCAGACTTTCCAGATGAAACGCGTCCTGCTCCGCAGGATATCCTGTCATCTGTTCTGCAAGAGCGGCATCATCGTCCTCCATTTTCCAGCGGATATACTGGCTGTATTGCAGGGCAAGGCGCTGTACCGCATTTTGATAATCTTCCTGTTCCGTGGCGAAGGTATAAACAACATCAAAATCTTCCTCTTTTTCCTGCAGAAAAGTCGCATCACGAAGAAGAATCCGCTGGTAGGCTGCTGTTTTCTGATCGTAAAACGCCAGTTCCCACGGTGCGTTTTTCTGCTCCGCCGTGGCCGGTACCGCGAGGCGGGTCTGAAAGCCATATTCTGAAATTGCCGTGATCCGCACTTCCTTATCTCCCCAGTATCCCGCCAGAATTCCAAACGGCAGCATGGAGATCCATGGCCATTGCTGATTTCTTTTTCCCGTTCTTTTTTCTGTTTCATTGATTCAAATCTCCCGTTTTCTGATACCATCCAGTATACCTGTTTTCCTGGAAAACTCAAATAAAAAAATCCATCCATACCCGGAAGCAGTCTCATCAGAAACCTCCCGTTATGGATGGATTTTTATTTTCTACCAAATATGTAGTTTGTTACATTATTTTTTTCAAACACGCTCTGGCTCAGCAGATATTATAAAGATGTTCACGAAGCTGCCTATTTTATAAACGTCTCAATCAACTCTTTGGCATCATCATATCCCTGTCCTTCCAGTTCTTTCTGATACCACTCGTCCACGCCGTCTACTGCCTGTTTGAACGAATCGATGTCCATATCCTCATAATTGGTAATGGTAACACCATTTTCATTCTGCCAGCGGTTCATGATTTCGTCATCACCGGTGCGGTTGATTTCACGCTCGTACTGTGTTGCCAGACGACCGCACTCATCGATCACTTCCTGCTGCTCCGGTGTCATACTGTCATAAATGTCTCCGTTAATACAGAAGAACAGACAATCATAAATTGCATTCCACATCGAGCAGTACGGCTGTACTTCCTGTACGCTGGCTGCATCGATTGCCGGAAGCGGATTTTCCTGGCCTTCTACGGTTTTCTGCTGCAGGGCGGTATAGGTCTCGGACCAGTTCATGTTGGTCGCATCGGCGCCCCAGCGTTTGTAGCATTCCATCAGCAGGTTGCTTCCTGCCACACGGATTTTCAGGTTTTTCATATCATCGACGGTTTTTACTTCCTGCTTGCTGTTGGTCAGCTGACGGAAACCGTTCTCAGCGATTCCCATGCAGTGCAGGCCGTACTCATCAAGGATCTCTTTTAATTTTTCGCCTGCCTCGCCGTCCAGTTTGGCATCCGCATCTTCTACGGAATCAAACAGGAAGGGAAGGGATACGACGTTAAATCTCGGATCAAATGCAGAGTAAATCAGGTTGCTGTGCATGGAAATCTGTACCGGATCTCCATCGATCAGTGCCTGGATACCCTCGGACTGGTTTCCATTGGTCAGCTGGTCTGCAGCGTATACGTTGACTTTGATCTTGCCGCCGGTTGCTTTTTCGATCAGTCTCCGAACTTCCGGCCGCCTTCTGCCCAGGTACTGGTTTCTGTCGTGGAGCAGGTGAAGTTCCAGGTCTGCTCCGGCCAGTCGAGATCGCTTCTGTCTTCTACATCATATGTACCTGCAGAAGAAGTATCTTTCTTTGTAAAGACTTCGATCAGATCTTTGGCATCGTCATATCCCTGGCTTTCCAGCTCTTTCTGATACCACTCATCCACACCGTCTACGGACTGTTTGAAGGAATCGATGTCCATATCTTCGTATTTTGTGATCTTGACACCGTTCTCGTTCTGCCAGCGGTTCATGATCTCATCGTCACCGGCACGGTTGATCGCACGTTCGTAATCGACGGCTTTCTGTCCGGCCTCATCGACAACTTTCTGCTGTTCCGGAGTCAGATTGTTATAGATATCTCCGTTAATGCAGAAGAACAGGCAGTCATAAATCGCATTCCACATCGAGCAGTACGGCTGTACTTCCTGTACGCTGGCTGCGTCGATAGCCGGCAGCGGATTCTCCTGGCCTTCTACTGTTTTCTGCTGCAGGGCGGTGTAGGTCTCGGACCAGTTCATGTTGGTCGCATCGGCGCCCCAGCGTTTGTAGCACTCCATCAGCAGGTTACTTCCTGCGACACGGATTTTCAGGTTTTTCATGTCATCGACAGTTTTGACTTCCTGCTTGCTGTTGGTCAGCTGGCGGAAACCGTTCTCGGCAATTCCCATACAGTGCAGGCCGTACTCATCGAGGATTGCTTTTAATTTTTCGCCTGCTTTGCCGTCCAGTTTTGCATCCGCATCTTCTACCGAATCAAACAGGAACGGAAGAGATACGACGTTAAATCTCGGGTCAAACGCAGAGTAAATCAGGTTGCTGTGCATCGAAATCTGTACCGGGTCCCCGTTCATCAGTGCCTGGATTCCCTCGGACTGGTTTCCGTTGGTCAGCTGGTCTGCGGCGTATACATTGACTTTGATCTTGCCGCCGGTTGCTTTTTCCATGAGCTCGCCGAACTTGCGTCCGCCTTCTACCCAGGTACTGGTCTCGGTGGTGGAGCAGGTAAAGTTCCAGGTCTGCTCTGCCCATCCAAGGTCACTGTAATCAGCGATATCATTGTAATCCTCATTGCCGGAGGAATTTCCTGCTGTGCTGCCATCCGCAGCATCGCCACTGGAAGTATCGGAATTCGTTGCTGCAGCTACGGTTCCGGTATAAGCTCCGTCTTTTGCCAGCGCTTTTGGAAGGAACGTGGAAATCTGCGGAACATACGTAATCAGAAGCAGAACCGCTACCGATGCCGCGATCATTGGCATAACGGCTTTGGAAATCTGCTGAATGGTAACTTCCATTCCTTTTTTCAGTTTTACGGAAATGGCAACAAACAGGTTGACACCAACCGGTGGAGTTACCTGTCCGATGGCCAGGTTGACGGTTGCCACGATACCGAATGCTACCAGGTCATAGCCAAGGGCTTTGCAGACCGGAAGCATAATCGGGATGAAAATGTACATGGCAGAGTTTGCATCGATAAAGCATCCTGCAATCAGGAAAATGATATTGACAATCAGAAGGAATACAAACTGGTTATGAGCAACGCTTCCAAGAAGATCCGACGCTGCCTGCGCAATACCAAACTTTGTGCAGACAAAGGAGAACAGAGAAGCACTTGCGACGATCAGCATAATTCCACCGGTTGTTTTGGCAGAATCTACCATCAGATCCCACAGGTCTTTCAGTTTGATCTCTTTATAAATAAAGATTCCGACAAACAGACCGTATACAACGGAAACGGCAGCTGCCTCGGTCGGGGTGAAAACACTTCCATAGATACCGCCAAGGATGATGACCGGCATTAAGAATCCCCAGAAAGCATCTTTAAAAGCATCCCATCTTTCTTTGGCTGTTGCTTTTTTCTGGGTCGGCTGAATGTTGTGTTTCTTTGCCTCCAGAAGAACAACGATGACAAGGGCCACACCCATCAGAATACCAGGAACGATACCTGCTGTGAACATATCGGCAATGGATACGCCTGTGATGGATGCATAAACAACGAATGCAATACTCGGCGGTATGACGATCGCAATCGAACTTGACGTCGCCATCAGGGCCGTGGAAAACGGAGCAGAAAATCCGCCTCGCTCAATCATGGCAGGGATCAGAACCATACCAAGTGCTGCTACGGTTGCCGGACCGGAACCAGAAATCGCACCAAAGAAGCAGGCTACGATAACGCATACGATGGCGATACCGCCTTTTTTATGGCCGACGCAGGTGTCGACGAAACGAATCAGTCGTTTGGAAATGCCCGCTTTTGCCATAATGTTTCCGGACAATACAAAGAACGGAATGGCAAGGAGCAAAAATTTACTGATACCGGAATACATATTGGTTGCTACGATGGTCAGGGATGTACCGGAGTACAGGATCGCGCAGATCGAAGACAGGCCAAGGCAGATGCCAATCGGGATACCAAGGATCAGAAAAACAAAGAATGAAAGAAAAAGAATTGCACTGATCATTTTTTCTGTCCCTCCTCTTTTGCTTTTACGAATGTATCAATCAGATATTCGATCATGTGCAGCGTCATGCAGGCTGCGCCGATCGGTACGAAAGACCAGAAAATCCATTCCGGCCAGTTTAAAACGAACGTTCTCTTTCCGTTGGCAAGCTGGGTCAGTACCTTGTCCATGCCGTATTTAAACAGAGCTACGGTAAAGGCAACACTAAATGCTGTGTTGACAACCAGCAGGATTCTTCTCGCCTTCGCAGAAAGACGGTCCGGCAGCAAAGAAAGATTGACCAGTTCTCCGTCACGGGCAGCAAGCGCTGCTGCGAGAAGTGTAATCAGGACAAATACCGCAACGACAAGCTCTTCGGTAAATGACCAGGACTGATGCAGTACCTTACGGGAAAGAACGTTTCCCACCGTAAGCACAACAATCAGGATCGTGGACAGCACGAGAACCAGTTTCTCAACAAATGCCAGTCCATTCATGATTTTTTTGTACACTTTCATATGTTTCCTCCCTTTTCCCGCTGTCGGGTACAATGTTCCAGCAGGATCTATTCTTTGCCAGGCTGTATTACCGGGGTGAATTTGCAGCTGACAAACAAAAAAATCCGCCCCTCAACGAGGGACGGAACTGTTCTTTTCCCGCAACCACCCTTGTCTCTTCTTTGAAACAAGTACGAATACAACGCACAAGCATACGCGGTTTCTGTAACGGGAAACTCCCGTGAAAACCTACTGGAATTCCGGCACATAGTACGATACACGGCCGATTCGTTGGGCTTTCCTTCTCCAAGATGATTTTCAATCCAGATTCGTTGCTGTCTCGCACCTTTCCGGCAGCTCTCTGAAAACGATTTGTCTGCATTTACTTTTTCTTTTCTCAGAATTTGCTTTTACACGACAGAAGCAATTTTAACGCGATTTTTGTTGATTGTCAAGAATTGGCTGGAAAAATTTGTCGATTTTTTGAAAAACCGCATTTTTTTCGGTTTCGGACCTTTTTCTTGCATCTTTTCCATATCTTTTATATAATAATCTGCGGTATCCGAAATATGCAGCCTGATTTTTCATCTCGATCTTCCAACATCAGTCCTGCTTATTCATGAAAGGATGATTTTTATGATAAAAAAACTGATTTCCTTTTTTCAAAAAGATGCAGTGCTTACCGTCTCTTTTTTTCTTGCAGTGCTTTCCTGCTTTTTCTGTCCTCCCGGTCCACAGTATCTTGGCTATCTGGATTTTCATACTCTGATCCTGCTGTTCTGTCTGATGCTGATTGTCGCGGGCCTGCGGGAATGTGGCGTATTTGACTGGCTTGGCACCAGTCTTCTCCGGCATGTAAACTCAGAACGGATGGTTGCTCTGCTTCTGATTTCCCTGTGCTTTTTCTGCAGCATGCTGATTACCAATGATGTCGCTCTGATTACCTTTGTTCCGTTTGGCATTCTGCTTCTGCGAATGTGCCATATGGAGCAGAAAAAAATACTTCTTGTCACCTTTATGACCATGGCTGCAAACCTTGGCAGTATGTTTACTCCTATCGGCAATCCGCAGAACCTTTATCTGTATTCGCTTTCCGGACTTTCCCTTTTGCAGTTTCTGCTTATGATGCTGCCTTATACTCTGGGTGCTGCAGTTCTTTTTCTGATCTGCATTTTTCTGTTTTTCTCTGGAAAGAAAATTTCCGTTTCCCTGGAGAAAAAAGCGATTACTCATCCGCGGCAAATCGCAGTTTTTGCAGCTCTTTTTTTCTGCTGTATTCTTACGGTTGCCAAACTTCTCCCGCATAGTATTCTGCTTCTGATCACGATTGCCGGGATCTGCCTGGTGAACCGCAGCCTTTACCGCAGAGCAGACTACTCTCTTTTGTTCACTTTTGTGTTTTTCTTTCTTTTTATTGGAAACATGAAACAAATGGCAGCGCTTCGTATTTATCTGGAACAGATGATTACCGGACACGAACGGCTTCTTTCCGTCCTCACAAGCCAGATCATCAGCAATGTTCCTGCCGCCATGCTGCTTTCCGGATATACAAAAGAAATCCCGGAACTGATTGTAGGAACCAACCTCGGCGGCTCGGGACTTTAATTGCATCTATGGCAAGCCTGATCTCCTATCGCCAGATTACGGCCGCAGACGCTTCCTGCCGCAAAAAATATATCCTGATTTTTACTGTTTTCAATCTTGTTTTTCTTGCTATTTTGTATCAGATACGCTAAAATAAAAAGAAGATCCGGCTGTACGGGTCTTTTTTCACGGCATTTTATACCGTCTCATTATTACTGTACTTAGCATTTTATATTGAAAAAGAAAGGGTTTCATTTATGAAGATAGATCTCAGAAACGTTCCGGATGCCGAGGTTTCCGGCATTGATCTTGCAAATGTTGACATTACTGTTCCGGCACCGGAGACAGAACCGCAGCGTCAGTATTACTTTATGGCACTTTTAAAACAGCAGCTCGTACCGGAGCGTGCAAAACAAAACGGAAAAGAGTATCTGACTGCCTGCATCACAACCTTCGGCTGCCAGATGAACGCCCGCGATTCCGAAAAACTGGAGGGAATTCTGGAAACCGTCGGCTACCACATTGTGGAGACCGAAGATGCCGATTTTGTTGTTTACAACACCTGTACCGTCCGTGAAAACGCAAATCTGCGTGTCTACGGTCGTCTTGGACAGCTTGGCAAGTACAAAAAGAAAAATCCGGGCATGATTATTTCCCTCTGCGGATGCATGATGCAGGAGCCGCTCGTTGTCGAAAAACTCAAAAAAAGCTACCATTTCGTCAACCTGATTTTTGGAACGCATAATATCTACCGCTTTGCCGAGTATCTTGTCCGCTGCATGACAGAGGACCGCATGGTGATCGATATCTGGAAAGATACCGACAAAATCGTGGAAAATCTCCCGGTTGACCGCAAATATCCGTTCAAGTCGGGTGTTAATATTATGTTCGGCTGCAATAACTTCTGCAGCTACTGTATCGTACCGTATGTGCGCGGCCGCGAACGCAGCCGGAAGCCGGAGGAAATCATCGCAGAGATCAAACGCCTCGTTGCAGACGGCGTTGTTGAAATCATGCTGCTTGGTCAGAATGTCAATTCCTACGGAAAGAATCTCGAGGAGCCGATGACGTTTGCACAGCTTCTGCGCAAGGCAAATCAGATTGAAGGGCTGAAACGCATCCGTTTCATGACCTCACATCCGAAGGATCTCTCGGAAGAACTGATCGATGCAATGCGCGACTGCGAGAAGGTCTGCCTCCATCTTCATCTTCCGCTCCAGTCCGGAAGCAGCCGTATCTTAAAACTGATGAACCGCCGTTATACCAAAGAGCAGTATCTCGACCTGGTAGACCGAATCCGCGCAAAAGTGCCGGATATTTCTCTGACAACAGATATTATCGTTGGTTTCCCTGGTGAGACCGAAGAAGATTTTCTGGAAACACTGGATGTGGTCCGCCGCGTTCGTTACGACAGCGCGTTTACCTTCCAGTATTCCAGAAGAACCGGAACACCGGCAGCTGCCATGGAAGACCAGATCCCGGCGGATGTTGTAAAAGACCGTTTTGACCGTCTTCTTGCCGAGGTCCAGGAAATTTCCCGCGAGGTAACCGCAAGACATCTTCATACCGTACAGGAAGTTCTGGTGGAAAGTATCAATGAGCAGGACGCTTCTCTTGTCACCGGCCGTATGAGCAACAATACGCTGGTTCATTTCCCGGGAGATGCTTCGATGATCGGAACGCTGCAGAACGTTTCCCTGGACGAATGCCGCGGCTTCTACTATATGGGAACGCTTGTTTAACCAAAAAACCCTGCCCGCACAGTTTTTCAGTCTTTGAAAAGACTATGTTACAAAGCTGTGCAGGCAGGGTTTTTATATATAACTTCTCCTTTTATCCTCTCACATCTGGAGTTTTCCCGGAAAGCCGCCTCTGATAAAAAAAGTAGGTAATCATAAGCATAACTCCAGCTCCGACCCATGCGGAAATTTCTGCAAATGCCACTCCGCGGAACGCAAGGCGCGGTGCTAAAAGCAGCACAACCATGACGCGCATGGCAACCTCCACAATCCCGGACACCATCGGCAGAACTGTTTTTCCCATTCCCTGGCAGGCGTTTCGGAAGACAAACAGCCAGCCAAGGGCGAACAGGGCAACTCCAGTAACCGGCAGAAAGATACAGGTATAGGAAATGACTGTCGCATCATTCAACATCAGGGATGCCAGAAGCTTCGGGCAGAAAATTTCCAGTGCTGCAAAAGGAAGATTGACAAGGACAGAAAGCACGACACCTGCCCTGACTCCCTGTTTGATCCGGTCGTATTTTCCGGCTCCATAATTTTGTCCTGTAAAAGTCAGAAGTGCAAGTCCAAGTGTTATACCCGGCTGCTCGAACAGACCGCACACCTTCATACATGCAGCATAAGCTGCGACATAAGCCGTTCCCATCTGATTGACAAAAACCTGAAGGACCATACCGCCCACCGCAGTTACAGAATTCATCACAGCTACCGGCAGGCCTTTTCCAACAAGTGCGCCAAGAAGTACACCATCTGCCCCCCAGTCTGTTTTCCGCGGAAGCAGTTCTGCGGCGCGCCGGATATATACCAAACAGTAAAGGGCAGAAACTACCTGCGCCAGGACCGTTGCAAGCGCCGCTCCAAACACGCCCATGCCAAACGGAAATACAAATAGAAGATCCAGCACAATATTGACCACCGACGAAACAATCATAGAAGCCAGCGGCACTTTGCTGTTTCCGACGGACCGGAGCAGCGTCATGGCAAAGTTATTAAAAATGGTAACGGTACTGCCCGCCAGAATGGTTCCAAAATAAACCAGAGTGTCTGTCATCATATCCTCCGGTGTCTGGAGAAAGACAAACAGACGGCGCATCCAAAACAGACTGCCCACCGTAATTACAATTCCAATGGCAAGGCAGATATAAACCGACATCGCAATTTCTTTCCGCAGTTTTTCGATATCATTCGCTCCAAAGGAGTGGGAAATACAGATCCCAAGTCCTCCGGTAAGCCCCATGCAAAGCCGAGAATCAAAAAATGTACCGAACTGGTATTTCCAACCGCTGCCAGAGCCACATCTCCGATCCCCTTTCCAACGACCATGGAATCCACAAAGCTGTAAAGCTGCTGAAAAAGATTTCCGATCAGAATCGGCAGGAAAAACTGAAAAATCAGCTTCATGCTGTTGCCCTGCGTCATATCATTTGTTGTTTTTTGCATGATGATAATCTTGTAACCTTTCCTTTCTTCATTCTTTCTTGCAAATCATATAAAATCACTATATACTAAAAGAAGTTTGTTTCCATCCACAGTCAGTATGGAACATCCACTACGAACGAAAAGTGAGACATCTATGAATAACTTATATGAATATATCGACCCCATCGCCTCTCCTTATGAGGCTTTTCTTTTTGACAGCACGCGGGACTCCCTTCCGATTCCTGCTCACTGGCACTATTATGTAGAACTTCTCTACGTTCTGAAAGGAGAAATTGAGGTTTCCCTTGATAATGTGACATCCATCGGAACGGAAGGATCCGTGATCCTTTTTCCGCCCAAATGCGTTCATTCCATCGCGCTTGCAAAAGGGTCTGTTCCGGTGCAGTATGATGTGATTAAATTTGACCCCAATCTTCTGCCCACCTGCAAGACGGATGAGCTGGATCTGCGTTCGATTCTGCACGGCCTCCACACGTTCCGCTGCCCCTGTATTTTTTCTCCGGAGCAGGTACGGAAAATGGACCTTTTTCCTCTTTTTTCGGATATTCTTAAGGAATACCGGGATAAAGAGCTTGGCTATTCCATGATTCTTACAGCGGATCTTCGGAAAATCATCAGCCGTTTTGTACGGAACTGGCAAAAAAGCGGGACTTCTTTTCCGTCTCCCGGCGTGCATCCTTCCTACGAAATCAGTTTTGACCTGATTTCCGAATACATTGATTCCCATTATTTTGAAGAACTGACCGTAGAGAAACTTGCCGCCATGTGCAACATGTCGCACTCCACATTTTCCATGAATTTTTACCGCCGCTACAATATGACCTGCAAAGAATATATTACGGCAACCCGAATCAATGCGGCAGAAAACATGCTGCTTTTTTCCAGTCACGATGTTTCTTTTATTGCCAGAGAAGTCGGCTATCCGGACTGCAGCTATTTCATCCGGTGTTATAAAAAAATAAAAGGAATCACACCGAAACAGGCCAGAAAAATCCAGGCAGAAAAAAATAAATAACGTTATTTTGCAGAAAAGGGCACGCATTCATTTTGCGTGCCTTTTTCCATGCCTTATCGTTCTGCTGTCTCGTATACGCTTCGTACGCGGTATGCGCCCGATACGCCGGTTCCCTTGGCGGTAAAGTCTGCGGTCGGCAGAATACGGAAGGTCTTTGTTCCTGCTTCCATATCAACGAAGTTATCGTCCAGGCGAAGCACACCGTTTTCGGTCTCTACGCTGACAGATTTTGCGAAGTTCTCTGCCGTTACAGTTACGGTATCGCCGTCTACCGATACAGAAAGTTTCGGATCTGCGAAATGGTAATGCTTCGGTGCACAGAACAGCGTCGATCCGGAAGATACGACGTTTCCATCGACAACCAGCTCATACGTCAGATGAACTTCCAGCGGATCCTGACCGTTGAAATCAAGATGCGGCATCCACTGTCCGCCGTAGGCCGGTGCGTTGACCTCGAAGGTTCCCTCTTTGACTACGGAAGAATCCGGACGGCGCAGAGACCATTTTACGGTTCCAACAATCGGCTCACCCGTCTCATTCGCAACGTGAAGGTCTGCACTGACATCGATTGGATGCGGCAGGGTGTTGACAAACGGTTTCTGATCGATCTCTCCATGCTCCTCACAGGAAAGCAGAACCGGTGCGAACATCTTCTTCTCTGCGTACTGCAGGGCTTTCCAGTTTCCGTAGTAATCGACGCTTGCCCAGGATGCTACCGGCCAGATATCGTTCAGCTGCCATACAACAGCACCCATGCAGGTACCACGGAAGCGGCGGAAATGCTCTACGCCGTAACGGATGGCATCTGCCTGAAGAAGCTGTGAGCAGTAAAGAAGCTCATCGAAATTCTTCGGATACAGATAGGTCTGTGAGATATAGTTCAGGATCTTTCCGTTGGCAGCCGTATTTCTCTGGTGCATTTCCATGACGCGTGAGAAGATGTTGCGGTCGCCGTCTTCCGTAAACCGTTTTACAGTCTGCAGGGACGGGAAGGACTGGAATCCGAACTCGGACAGGAAACGGTAATGGTGGGAACGATAAGCGGTAAACGGCTCGCTTCCGTGCCATACGCCCCAGTAATGGGTATCGCCGACATTTTCCGCATTGCTGTTTTCGTAATTTCCACCTGAAGACGGGGATGACGGCCAGTAGAATTTCTCCGGATCCTCTTCTTTGACGATTTTCGGAATGATGTACTCATACAGATGGATATAATCGTAATACTGTTTCTTGGATTTCGGCCATGCCAGCATTTCATACTGTGTCTCCATCTCATTGTTTCCGCACCACAGAGCAATGCTTGCATGAGAACGAAGTCTGCGTACATTCTGACGGATTTCTGTGGAGATATTCTCCTCAAAATGATCTGACAGCTCATAGGAAGCGCAGGCAAACATGAAGTCATGCCAGATCAGAAGTCCTCTCTCATCGCAGACATCATAGAAGAAGTCATCGAGGAAGTATCCGCCGCCCCATATACGCAGGGAATTGAAGTTTGCTTCCTGTGCGGATTTTAACAGCAGATCGGTACGTTCTCTCGTCTGGCGGGTTAAAATATTATCCTCCGGAATGTAATCCGCGCCCATCGCGAAAATCTGCAGTCCGTTGATTTCATATGCAAAGTTGCGGCCTTTTACCGTCTTTGCTGCTTTATCGGTGATAATTACTTTCTTCTCACCGTTTGTCATAACCATGTTGTCGCCGTCGTCGTAATCTGGCGCCTGTCCGGTCATGTGCTCATCATAAACTTCATCTTCCATCGGATCGGTATTGACCGTGATGGTGCGAAGACCCATTTTTTTCTCCCAGGTATCCAGGGTATCCTCTGCAACAAGCGCTACCTTTACCTGATACAGTGCCTGTGCGCCGTAACCGTTCGGCCACCACAGCTCCGGATTTTCTACGGTAAGAGAAGCCTGTACATGGTTGCTGCGAAGCTCACACGTAAGACCAGTCAGATTCTTTGCCGGTGCTGAATGGGTCAGCGGATCGATGCTGCCGCTTTCTGCGGTCAGAACGGTTTTTCCATCCGGAGAAGTAACCGTCATGACAATTTTTACATTTCCGTCGGTAACTCCCGGCATCCACTCGATCTCAGCATCTGCCGTCAGGCGCACGGAATCAACAACATTTCCGTGAACCGTTTTTCCGGTTACGTGATGCTCCTGGCCTACAAATACCTGTGCCAGACGGGCTGTTTTTACAGCAAGAACGGAAGCCTCACGGAACAGTCCTGCATCTGGAAGACGCGGGCCCCAGTCCCAGCCGTACATGCACGCTGCTTTACGGATATGCGGGAATCCCGGCATTGCATCGGAGGATCCGCCAACCGGGCATTTTGTATCTTCTTCCGCAATGAATTTGGTCGGGGAATGCAGAATCACTTTTACCTGATATACGGTATCGGCTGCATCACCTGCAACAAGATCGGTAATATCGTACTCCCAGACACGGTTCATGTTGTCTGCGGAGCCGATTTTCTCTCCGTTCAGATAAACATCCGCGATCGTATCAATTCCGTCGAAATGTAAAAACAGGCGGTCCGCTTTTCTGTCTTCCTCTCCGATCACGATTTCTGTCTCGTATGCGAAATCGTTCTCCATCAGTTTCAGTGCGTCGAGTTCATTGTCACGATAAAACGGATCCGGGATCAGATCTTTTTCCAGAAGTGTGCCGTAAACGGTAGACGGAACCTTTGTCTCAATTGGAGTCTCTGGAATATCGTAAACATTTTTTCCAAGGACCGTTAAGGTCCAGTTGTCTTTCAGACATATTGTATGCATTACAGTATGTCCCCCTTTCTTACATAGTTTCTGCTTCTTCGCGTAGTTTCGCCACGCTTTTTCTTTCTTCCTATCTTACTTCTTTTGTGCAGAAAATGGTACAAAAAAGCTCTTGAAAAATAGGAAAAATCTCCAAATGCACAAAAATTTTCGCAAAAACAGAAAAACAGTGAGACAAATTCTCAATCATCACTTTGACAGATTTGGAAAATGTGATAGAATAAAAACGTTGGCATCCCATTTAAAAATGTCGACATTATTTTTCGAAAAGAAAGATGAGGAAAAAACTATGATACCAGAAAGATTAGCTGCTCTCCGTGAAAAAATGAGAGCATACGGCGTGGACGCTTATCTGGTTCCGACCGCCGATTATCATGAATCCGAATATGTAGGAACTTACTTTAAAGCAAGAACGTATATTACCGGTTTTACCGGTTCTGCCGGAACTGCTGTGATTACGCAGGATGAAGCGTGCCTCTGGACCGACGGCCGCTACTTCGTACAGGCAGCCAAAGAGCTTGCCGGAACCGGCGTTACTTTAATGAAAATGGGCCAGGAAGGCGTTCCGACCGTAGAGGAATACCTGCAGGCAAATACAAAAGAAGGCATGACCATCGGCTTCGACGGCCGCGTTGTCAATGAGATGCTCGGTGAGACACTGGAAAAGACACTTCCGGAGCGTTTTCTCTCCTATCGAAGTGACCTGATCGGTGAAATCTGGTCCGACCGCCCAGCACTTTCTGCAGAACCGGTATGGATTCTTGATTCCAAATATACCGGCGAGTCCGCTGCTGACCGTCTTGCAAAAGTCCGCGAAAAGATGAAAGAGAACGGTGCCGAGGTACATATCCTGACCGCACTCGACGATATTGCCTGGATGCTGAACATCCGCGGAAACGATATTCCGTGCAATCCGGTTATCCTCTCCTACCTCATTCTGACCGAAACCGAAGGCCATCTGTTTATTCAGGAAGCAACTTTAAATGATGAAGTAAAACAGTATCTTGCCGGTCTTGGTATTTCGATTCATCCATACGATGCTGTCTATGATTTCGCTGCAGGCATCACAGGAAAAACGATTCTTCTGGAGAAAGCCAAAGTCAACTACACAATCTGCCAGAGCGTCATGGGCGAAAACACGATTGTCAATGTGATGAACCCGGCTTCCTCCTTAAAGGCATTGAAAACACCAGTTGAGATGGAAAATATCCGCAAAGCCCACGTCAAAGACGGCGTTGCTGTAACCCGTTTCGTTTACTGGTTAAAGAAAAACATCGGCAAAATCCCGATGGACGAAGTTTCCGTTGCAGAGAAACTGGAATCCTTCCGAAAAGAGCAGGAAGGCTACATTGAGCCGAGTTTCGGAACCATCTCCGCTTACGGCCCGAATGCCGCTATGTGCCATTATCAGGCAACGAAAGAAGATTTCTCCGTTCTACAGCCAAAAGGCATGTACCTCGTGGATTCCGGCGGACAGTATTATGAAGGAACAACCGATATCACAAGAACCATTGTTGTCGGACCGCTGACTGAGGAAGAAAAAGAGCATTTCACCATCACCGCGATGGGAACCCTGCGTCTTGGAAACGCAAAATTTCTCCATGGATGCATCGGCATCAATCTCGATTACCTCGCAAGACAGGCATTCTGGGAGAGAGGTCTTGACTTCAATCACGGAACCGGCCACGGCGTCGGCTATCTCTTAAATGTCCATGAGCGTCCAAACGGTTTCCGCTGGAAAATGGTTCCGGAGCGCATGGAAAATGCCGTTCTCGAGGAAGGTATGCTGACCTCCGACGAACCAGGTATCTATATTGAAGGAAGCCACGGTATCCGTACCGAGAACCTGATGCTCTGCCGCAAAGCAGAAAAGAACATGTATGGCCAGTTCATGCGCTTTGAGTTCGTTACCATGGTTCCGATCGACCTCGACGGTATCGATACGCAGTATATGACGGAGAAAGATGTCGAGCTGCTGAATAATTACCACAAAGAAGTGTATGAGAAGATTTCTCCTTATCTGGAAGGGGACGAAAAAGAGTGGCTGAAAGAAGCCACCCGCACGATTTCCAAATAAGTTCTTTCTATAACATCAAAAAACCGATGTTCTGTGCGTGTTATTTTCACAGAACATCGGTTTTTCTCATTTCTTTTTCTTATAATACTTTCGATAAAAATTCTCTCAAGCGCGGGTGCTGCGGATTTGCGAAGAATTCCTGCGGCGTATTCTCCTCCTGAATATTTCCCTCGTTGATAAAGACGACGCGGGTTGCCACCTCTCTGGCAAAACCCATCTCGTGTGTAACAACGACCATGGTCATGCCCGATTCGGCAAGCTCTTTCATAATTTCCAGAACCTCTCCTACCATCTCCGGATCGAGTGCAGAAGTCGGTTCGTCAAACAGCATGACATCCGGATTCATCGCAAGGGCGCGCGCGATGGCGATTCGCTGCTTCTGTCCGCCGGAAAGGCTTCCCGGATAGGCATCTGCTTTGTCCGGCAGTCCAACACGGGTCAGAAGCTCCATCGCTTTTTTCTCTGCTTCTTCCGGTGTCATTAGTTTTAACGTCACCGGAGCGAGCAAGATATTTTCCTTAACGGTTTTGTGCGGAAACAGATTGAACTGCTGGAATACCATTCCGATCTTCTGACGCACATGGTCAATGTCAGTTTCCGGCGCCGTGATGTCAACGCCCTCGAAGTAAATTTTTCCGCCGGTTGGAATTTCCAGACGGTTTAAGGAGCGCAGAAACGTCGATTTTCCGGAACCGGAAGGACCGATAACGGCGACAACTTCTCCCTGACGGATCTCTGTGCTGATTCCGTCTAAAACTTTATTATCCTCGAAGCTCTTCTGCAGATTTTCAACTTTAATTAATACTTTTTCGTTAGTGGTCACTCTTACGCAGTCTCCTTTCCAGTTTGCCCATGAAATAGGTCAGAATCATAACAAGAATCAGATAAAAGATCGCTGCGGAGAGAAGCGGAACCAGCGCATCGTACGTACGGCTCTGTACCAGGGTTGCTGCTTTTGTAATATCGATGGTTCCAATATAGCCGATGATGGCGGTCTCTTTCAACAGCACGATCATCTCATTGATCAGCGCCGGAAGAACATTTTTAAACGCCTGCGGAATGATAATCAGACGCATGGTCTGTGCCGAATTTAAACCAAGGCTTCGTCCCGCTTCCGTCTGTCCTTTATCCACAGACATGATTCCTGAACGGAAGATCTCGGCAACGTACGCACCGGAGTTAATACCGAATGCAATTCCGCCGATCACGATATTGTTCAGGTTTACGGTTGCAAAAATAACGGAATAGAAAAACAGAATCTGAATCATGGACGGCGTTCCGCGGATAATCGTCAGATAGACGCGTGCCACAATGTTCAGAAGTTTTAATTTACCGGTCTGCTCGTGTGTCGAACGGATCAGCGCGATGAGAAGTCCGAGCACAACACCGATGCACAGTGCAATTACTGTGACAAGCAGCGTCGTCTTCAGACCGGTCAGCCACCACTCTGTAGCACCGTTGTCTACAAAGTAGCGGTTAAGCTGATGCTGTAAATTTTCCATAGAATACATCTCTCCTTTGTGGTTTCATTTCCTGCAAAAAGAGCGGCTGCACCATTTTGCCTGGCGGACAGCCGCTCTTTTTCCTCTTATTAGATTACTTTCTTACAATAACAACCTGCGTTGCATTTGCGTAAGTATCGGTGAAATCAACACTCTCCTCACGCTCCGGAGTAACGGTCATTCCGGCTGCGCCGAAATCTGCTTTTCCGCTGTTGACGGATGCAGGATAGTTTCAAATGACATATCCTCGATTTTCAGCTCATAACCAAGCTTGTCGCAGATTGCTTTGGAAATGTCGGCATCGATACCAACGATATCATTTCCCTCTTTGTACTCCCACGGCTCGAACTCTGCGTTGGTTGCATGGTAAGCGTTCCCTTGGAGTGGTCTGCGTCTGCCGGGGATTCATACGGATGCTGTCCGACTTCATCACCAATGTAGTTGCTCATGATTTCATCCAGCGTTCCGTCCTCTTTCAGCTCTGCCAATGCAGTGTTGAACTCGTCTCGCAGGGTATTGCCCTTTTTAAAGCACATGGCATATTCTTCGGTATCAAAAATGCCTTCTACAATTTTCAGATCATCGTTTGCTGCAACGAATTTTTCTGCCGGCAGGGAATCGATGACAACACAGTCAATCTTTCCGTTTTTCAGTGCCTGAATAGCATCGGCGCCTTTGTTGTAACGCTGCATCTGGGAATCTGCATTAACGCATCGCTCGCCTGAGAATCACCTGTTGTTCCGGTCTGTACACCAATCTTCAGATCTGCCAGATCCTCTACGGATGTTACTTCTACTTTCTTTGCGGTAGATGCAGAACTTCCGCATCCTGCCATCGAAACAGCAAACAAAACGGACATTGCAAGTGCTGTTGCTTTTTTTGCAAAATTCATTTTCATAATAATCTCCTTCTCTCCTCATGTAATGTATATTTATTCACTTTCCCTTATTATAACAGCATCTTTCTGAAATGCAAGGAAAAACGGAAAAAAAAGCAACAGAAATACAAAAGACAGACCGGGGGTTCTTCCATGGCTGTCTTTCCGTTTTTGTATTCAGTCCGTATTTTTTCCGTCTGCTGCTGTGCAGCGCAGGATCCGCTGAATGCTCTTTTCCGATAAAGCATATTCCTCTGCGAGTTCGGAAACTCTGCTTCCGTTTTGATGTTTCTCGCAAATTTCCCGGTTTCTTTTTTCATAATGATTCTTTTTAAGATTTTCTTCATCGCCGTCTTTTTCTTGCAGACCACGCTTTGTAAAAACAGAGTGTCACCATCCTGTTCCAGCACAACGAAACAATCCAGATCCGTTGCATAAAATACCTGTTCAAAACCAGCTGATAAAAATTGCTGCAAGGGCAATCCATTCAGCAAGATCTATCACATTCAAACCAGATAGTTACTCACATACACAATACCTCTTTCCAGACTCCCCGGACTTCCGCGGAATGCCCACGCTGCGGCATCACTCGCCAGAAGAACGGCACAGGAAAGCTGCACCAGAAGCATCCGGTATTTTTTCTTTTTCTGATCCATATCCCTGCTCAAAACCATACAGAGGGCCGCAATATTTGTTTTGTCCTTCCTAAAACGGCAGAAGAAAACCCTCTCATACCGCCTTTCTCTGCGTATATGAGAGGGTTCCTGTTCTTACGCCTGTCCCAGTACGTGGTCGGAAATTCTTCCGTAGACGGAGATCAGGTAGAGACCGCAGATGCCGACAACCGCGTAGATGATGCGGCTCAGCCACGTCATGTTTCCGAAGATCAGGGCGACGAGGTCGAGGCGGAAGAATCCGATCAAGCCCCAGTTGACGGCTCCGATGATTGCAACGGTGAGTGCGGTGTAATCCAGTCCTTTCATGTAAAGAAACCTCCTTTTTCCGGATTTTGTATCGTCTTTTTATCTCTTCCGGTTTCTTTATAAAGAATTTCCCAAAAGGAGGCAGATTATGCATTTTCTTTGATTTTTCGGGCTGAAAAATGGAGACCATTTCCAGGCCTCCATTCGTGCAATTTTGTTTTCTTTATTCAGACAGCAGCTTCTGCAGCAGCTCTCCTGCTGCTGCCGGGTTGGCTTTGCCTTTCATTTCTTTCATGACCTGGCCGACCAGAAATCCGAGGACTTTTGTCTTTCCGGATTTGTACTGCTCTACCGGGCCAGGGTTGTTTTCCAGAACTTTTCTCGCAGTTTCTTCCAGAAGGCCGGTGTCGTTTACGGTTTTCAGTCCGTGCTCCTCGACGTATGCTTCCGGATCGACATCCTCTGCAAAGATCTGCTCAAATACCTCTTTTGCCACCTGGTTGTTGACCGATCCGGCTTCTGCCAGTTCGATCAGGGATGCCAGATGCTTCGGTGAAAACTGCAGATCCTCCGGCTCCTGGCCGTTCTCCTTTAAGAGACGTAAGGTCTCGCCCATCAGCCAGTTTGCCACTTTTTTCGGTTTGCCGCAGAGCGCCGTCGTCTCCTCAAAGAGATCGGACAGCTTCTTGGAACCGGTCAGAATGCCCGCATCGTACTGCGGCAGTCCGTACTGCTCCACGTAGCGTGCCTGTTTTTCCGGCTGGAATTCCGGCATGGATTTCACAATGCGGTCGATCCACTCGTCGGAAATGTGCACCGGCGGCAGATCCGGGTCCGGGAAGTAGCGGTAATCCTTCGCATCCTCTTTCGAACGCATCGCGTAGGAATACTCTTTGTTGTCGTCCCAGCGGCGGGTCTCCTGGACAACGGCTTTTCCTTCCTCGATCAGCTCGATCTGTCTTGCACGCTCTCCCTCGATCGCTCTTCCGATTGCCTTAAAGGAGTTCAGGTTCTTCATTTCGGTACGTGTTCCGAATTTCTCACTTCCAACCTCACGGACCGAAAGGTTGACATCGGCACGCATCGAGCCCTCCTGCAGTTTGCAGTCGGATGCGCCGAGATACTGAATCATCATACGCAGTTTTTCCAGATAAGCGATAACCTCTTCCGCAGAGCGCATATCCGGCTCGGATACAATCTCGATCAGCGGAACGCCGCTTCGGTTGTAGTCGACGAGTGAGCAATCCTCCCACTCATCGTGGATCAGCTTTCCGGCATCCTCCTCCATGTGGATCTCATGAATGCCGATTTTCTTCTTTCCCGCTGCGGTGTCAATCTCGACATATCCATCGTGGCAGATCGGCAGATACAGCTGGGAAATCTGATAGTTCTGCGGGTTGTCCGGGTAGAAATAGTTCTTCCGGTCGAATTTGCAGAGCTGGTTGATTTTGCAGTTTGCAGCCAGTCCGACGCGCAGGGCGTAATCGACAACCTTCTTATTTAATACCGGAAGGGATCCCGGCATACCGGTGCAGACCGGGCAGGTGTGGGTGTTCGGCGCACCGCCGAATGCGGTAGAGCAGCCGCAAAAAATTTTTGTTCTCGTCGCAAGCTCCACATGTACTTCAAGTCCGATGACGGTTTCATACTGTTTTGACATTGTTTTGCTTCCTCCTTACCATTTTTCTGGCTGCCCGAATGCACCGCGTGCCTGCTCATAGGTGTATGCTGCACGGAACAGTTTTTTCTCTGAGAAACAGTCTCCGATAAGCTGCATGCCGATCGGAAGCCCCTTGTCATCCATGCCGCACGGAACGGTGATGCCCGGAAGGCCGGCGAGGTTGACGGATACGGTGTAAATATCGCCCAGATACATCTGCAGCGGATCGGAAAGCGATTCCCCGAGACGCGGTGCGGTCGATGGTGCTGCCGGGCTTAAAATCATATCGTATTTTTCAAATGCGCGGTCAAACTCTTTTTTAATCAGGGCTTTCGTGCGCAGTGCTTTCAGATAATACGCATCGTAGTAACCGGAGCTTAAGACGAAGCTTCCCAGCATAATCCGTCGTTTCACCTCCGGACCGAAGCCCTCAGAACGGCTCTTCTTATACATATCGTGGAGTCCTTCGTACTCTTTGGCACGGAAGCCGTATTTCACGCCGTCGAAGCGTTCCAGGTTGGAGCTTGCCTCAGCGGATGCAATAACGTAGTAAGCCGGAATGGCATAATCAATGAGGTCGAGATCGAAATACTCTACTTCTGCTCCGCGTGCCTTCAGGACATCGGCAGCTTTTAAAATGGATTCCTTCACCTGCGGATCCAGGCCTTCGCCGAAGCAGCTGTTCGGAATACCGATTTTCAGATCGGAGACATCTTCTTTTAAAGCGCTCATGAAATCGTAATCGTCGCGTTTCATCGATGTCGCATCTTTTGCATCATACGAAGCGACCGTCTGCAGCAGTGCTGCACAGTCTGTCACATCCTTTGCGACCGGTCCGATCTGGTCAAGGGAGGAACCATAAGCGATCAGTCCGTAACGGGAAACGGTGCCGTACGTCGGTTTCATGCCGGTTACGCCACAGAAGGAACTCGGCTGACGGATCGATCCGCCGGTATCGGAGCCAAGTGCCATCGGTACTTCTCCTGCTGCAACGGCTGCGCAGGAACCGCCGGAGGAACCGCCTGGAACGTGTTCGGTGTTCCATGGATTTTTCGTCACGCCGTACGCGGAAGTCTCTGTCGTACTTCCCATCGCAAACTCATCCATGTTTGTCTTTCCGATGATAACGGCTCCCGCCTCTTCGAGCCGTGTGATAACCTCTGCATCATACGTCGGAACAAAGTTCTGCAGAATTTTTGACGCACACGTCGTCGCAAGACTTTCGTACAGATGTTGTCCTTGACCGCAATCGGAACGCCGGCCAGCGGACCGGTGAGCTCTCCTGCGTCAATTTTCTTCTGCACTTCTGCCGCGCGTGCTCTTGCACCCTCTTCATCCACAAGAAGGAATGCGTGAATTGATTCTTCCGATGCTTTGACTGCCGCAAGAGACGCTTCTACAGCGTCCGCTACAGTGATCTTTCCTTCTTTGATTGCGGCAGAAAGCTGTACTGCTGTCATATCTTTGATTTCCATATCAATCTCCTCCTGCTATTCTACCGTTTTCGGAACCTTGTACTGGCCCTCTTTGACTTCCGGTGCATTGGCAAGCATTGCATCGCGGTCGTCGCCATTGGTTACTTCATCCTCGCGGAATACATTTCCCATCTCGAAAATGTGGGTCATCGGCTCGACCTTGCTGGTGTCGAGCTCGTTTAATTTATCTACATAATCCAGCATTTTCTGCATATCCTGCCGTGCGGATTCTTTTTCCTCATCCTTTAATTCCAGCTTTGCCAAGATGCCGACATATTCCATCGTTTCATCTGAAATCACATTTGCCATTTCACTCATTCTCCTTTTTTATTTTCCAGCAGGATCCGCTTACGGCTCCAGTCTTGTAAGATCACGCGGGAACAGCGTTGTCTCGCGGACGTTGTCCTCACCGATCAGCTTCATGGTCAGACGCTCCAGACCGATGCCAAGACCTCCGTGCGGCGGCATACCGTGTTTGAAAGCACTCAAGTACTGCTCCATGCCCTCTTCTGTCATGCCGCGGGCTGCGATCTTTTCAGAGAGCATCTTGTAATCGTGGATACGCTGGCCTCCGGTTGTAATCTCCAGACCGTGGAACAGCAGGTCGAAGCTCTTTGTGTATCTCTTATCCTCCGGGTCGTCCATCGCATAGAACGGTCTCTTTTTCGACGGATATTCGGTGACGAATACGAAGTCTGCGTCGTACTCCTCTTTGAAATACTGGCCGATCAGAAGCTCCTCCTCTGGCTCAAGGTCGAACGGGTTGCGGATCTTTCGGTTGTATTTCTCGGCTACTAGCTCTTTCGCTTTCGTGAACGGTACAGTTGGGATTTCTTCTGTCTTTGGAAGCATAACTTTCAGGATCTCCAGCTCTTTTGCGTAATCCTCTTTAAGAAGCTCCACCATGTACTGTAAAAATCCGGTTTCCATTGCCATGATGTCGGTGTAATCCTCGATGTAGCCCATCTCAAAGTCAAGGCTGGTATACTCGTTCAGATGACGTTTCGTGTTGTGTTTCTCTGCACGGAAAACCGGTCCGACTTCAAAGACACGGTCAAACACGCCGACGAGCATCTGTTTGTAGAACTGCGGGCTCTGTGCCAGGACAGCCGGGCGGTGGAAATATTCCAGCTTGAAGATGTTTGCGCCGCCCTCAGCGCCTTTCGCGCCGATCTTCGGTGTATGGATTTCGGTGAATCCCTGGGAATGAAGAAAATCACGGAACGCCCGTACCACGCCTTCCTGAATACGGAATTTTGCACGCTCTCTGACATTTCGAAGAGCAATCGGCCGCATGTTCAGCATTGCTTCGAGGGAGGTGTTCATTTTCCATTTGTTGACTGCGAGCGGCATTGGCTCGGTCGGCTCGGAAAGAACGGTGATGGTCTGCAGCCTGACTTCGACGTCGCCCGGTGCGCGGTCCTCTTTTTTGACCGTTCCGGTTACGGCAACTGCCGATTCCTCTTTCAGATCTTTCAGCGGGAAGTCAACGCTTCCTTCTTCGTACACACACTGAACGAGTCCCTCGCTCTTTCTTAAGATGACAAAGGCAACCTCGCCCATGTCACGGATGATGTGTACGGCTCCTTCGAGTTTTACTTCTGTGCCTTCCGGTGTCTCCAGCAGAGTTTTTACGGAGATGTCTTCTTTTTTCTTTACGCCTGTCATAAATTCCATGTCTTGTTCTCCTCTCTTTCTCGCCTGTCCCGGATTGCTTTTTCAAATAAAAAAAGTCCCGGAACAGTTTTTTAACTACTGTTCCGGGGCGGGATATTTTATGTTCCCGCGGTACCACCCGCATTGCGTTTTTCTCTCCGATTTTCCGGGGGAAAACGCCCACTCATTTATACTTAACGCGTATCACGGATCTGCCTACTTGATTTCCTGTTCGGATCTCATGTTCAGCAGACCGGCTCCGGAATGTTCCCCATTGTATGTTTCCTCCATGCTGATGCTCTCAGTCGGTGACATCGGCTTCCTGTCAGATTCCGCATACGGAGTTTCCTTCACTGCCTTTTTCATATTGTGCATTATAGCACAGCAGTTTTACATTTGTAAACACCTAATTTTTACGGATTTTATATAAATTCTAATGCATTTTTCGTGAATTTTATCTATACAAAATTATTTTTTCGCGCGTTTATAAAATTGCGCAGAAATTCTGTTTTATTGGTATTTCGCACACAATTTACAGTTTTTTGATCCTCTCCACTGCCTCTACTGTATTCTCATACGTACCGAATGCAGTCAGACGGAAGTAGCCTTCTCCGCTCGGGCCGAAGCCTGATCCTGGTGTTCCGACTACGTTTGCGTCTGCAAGCAGGTGATCAAAGAACTCCCAGGAAGTCATATTTCCCGGTGTTTTCAGCCAGATATACGGAGCGTTGACGCCGCCGGATACGGTGTAGCCTGCGCCTTTTAATCCGTCGTAGATGACTTTTGCGTTCTTCATGTAGTAAGCAACCTGCTCTTTTAACTGTGCTTTTCCTTCCGGAGAGTAAACAGCCTCGCCGGCTCTCTGGATGATGTACGGAGCTCCGTTGTATTTCGTTCCGTGACGGCGTGCCCACAGGCTGTGCAGAGTCACATCGCCGGATTTGATGTCTTTCGGGATAACGGTGAATCCAAGACGCATACCGGTAAAGCCTGCGTTCTTGGAGAAGCTGCGCATTTCGATGGCACATGTTCTTGCACCCTCGCACTCATAGATGGAATGCGGAATGTCTTTTTCTGAGATATATGCCTCGTATGCAGCATCATACAGGATGATGGCTCCTACTTTATTTGCATAATCAACCCATTTCTGCAGCTCGGCTTTGGAAACCATAGCGCCGGTCGGGTTGTTCGGGAAGCACAGATAAATCAGATCCGGGGTTTCTTTCGGGAGCTCCGGGGTGAAGTTGTTTTCTGCGGTACACGGCATGTAAATCACATTCGTGAAACGCTCGGTTGCTGCGTCGTAGTCACCGGCACGGCCTGCCATTACGTTGGAGTCTACATAAACCGGATAAACCGGGTCGCATACAGCGATCTTGTTGTCCAGCTGAAGATCTCCTGAATGTTGCTGCAGTCGCATTTTGCGCCGTCCGATACAAAAATTTCATCAGATGAGATATCGCATCCTCTGTCCTGATAATCATTTTTTGCGATGGTATCGCGAAGGAAAGCATATCCAAGATCTGGTGCATATCCGTGGAAGGTCTCTGCGTGTCCCATCTCATCCACTGCTCCGTGCAGCTTTTCAATGATCGCCGGTGCGATCGGCTGGGTTACGTCGCCGATTCCAAGACGGATGATTTTCGCGTCCGGATTTGCCTCGGTGTAAGCTGCAACTTTTTTTGCAATGGTGGAAAACAGATAGCTTCCCGGCAATTTCAGATAATTGTCATTGATTTTGAACATTATTATGTCGCTCCTTTTCACTTTTTCTTACTCTGTCAAAAGCGTCAGCACCATCTGTGCCGTTTCAACCAGATTGGTGCCGCTGTCCATGCTGCATTTCTGCATGTAGCGATGGGCCTCCGACTCGGTCATGTGATTTCGTTCGATCAGAAGGCTTTTTGCACGATCGATGATGTGCTGTTCCTCGGCGCTGCGCACCTTGGGCTTTGCACGCTCTTTCTTTCTGCGCCGTGCCGCACTCTGCAGCATCATCTCCAGTGTATTGACCAGCTCGTACACGGAAAGCGGCATCGTAACCGCCATGATTCCGGTTCCCTCCACCGCACTTAATGCGCGGCTCGATGCAATCAGAAGCATCTGGAAGCCGGACGGCATACACTCATTCAGATCCGTAAAAAACATATCCGGGAGCTTGTAGCCGCAGATGACGATACCGCCGTTTAAGTTGTTCATCTCTCCGAGCGCCGCTGCCGCTGTCGAACAGACAGCATCGATTTCATATCCTCTTTTTGCCAGAATATCCCGGATGCGCTTTCCATCTTCTATTTTGGGAAGTACTATCACTATGCTGCTCATGCATTTTCAGGCCCCTTCGTCGTCTAAATACGGTACAGATATTTCTCGGTCTCCCAGTCGGATACCTGGCGGAGATACTCATGCCACTCTTCTTCTTTGGCATTGATATATCCATCCACAAATTCCTGGCCGAGTACCTGACACAGAAAATCGTCTTTCTTTAACTCTGCGACCGCTTCTCCAAGGCTTCCCGGGAGAAGGGTGATCTGCATCGCGTTTCGTTCTTCTTCTGTCAGATCGGAAATATTGCGGTCCACCGGGGACGGCGGAACGATTTTCTGTTTGATACCGTCAAGTCCTGCTGCCATGCAGACAGCAAGTGCCAGGTACGGATTGGCTGCCGAATCCGGGCATCGAAGCTCAATGGCCATGATACCGTCTCCCGTCAGCGGAATGCGGATCAGCGGGCTTCTGTTCTTTGCAGACCATGCCACGTAGATCGGTGCACCGTATCCCGGTGTCAGACGTTTGTAGGAGTTTACAAGCGGATTGGTAATCGCTGCGATTCCGCTGATGTGTTTCATCAGTCCGCCCATAAAGTAATATGCCTCTTTGCTGAGCCCGTATTCATCGGATTTGTCGGCAAACACATCTTTTCCCTCCTGAAACAGGGAGAAGGAAAGATGAAGACCCGATCCGTGAACTCCGGTTTTTGGTTTTGGCATAAAGGTTGCGTGAAGACCATGACGTTTGCAATCGTACGGATAGCAAATTTGGCAGTCATCAGCTGATCTGCCGTCCGAAGTGCTGCAGCCGGACAGAAATCCAGTTCGTGCTGGCCTGCCGCTACCTCGTGGAAGGAAGACTCAACGTCGATTCCCATTTCTTCGAGAGTCAGCACCATATCGCGCCGCGCGTTTTCTCCCAGGTCCAGCGGTCCAAGATCCAGATAACCGCCTTTGTCGTGCGTTACACTCGTTGCTCCGCCGTCCTCATCGGTGTGGAACAGGAAAAATTCACACTCCGGTGAGATTTCAAACTCATAACCCATCGCTTTCGCTTCGGAAATTACCTTCTGAAGGATGGTTCGGGAACTCTTTGCATAAAGATTCCCCTCTCTATCATACACATCACAGATCAATCTTGCAACCTTTCCTTGCTGCGGACGCCACGGAAGTATTGCAAAGGTGTCGAGATCCGGGTGCAGAAACATGTCTGCTTCCTCGATGGTGACAAATCCTTCGAACGAAGAGCCATCGAAAACGCACTGATTATTCAGGGCTTTTTCCAGCTGTCCGGCGGTGATGGCCATATTTTTCATCATTCCAAACATATCGGTAAACTGCAGGCGGATAAATTCAACATCTTCTTCCTCCGCCATCTGAAGGATCGCTTCCTTCGTATACTTTGCCATATCGATTCTCTCCTTTATCAAAGACGATTCTAAACGAAAAGGGTGCTTTCACGCGGCAGGGCAGAAAGACACCTTGCGTAAAAACACCCTTGTTTTGGGCATATTATAGCAGTTTTTCGCGTGTTTTGTCAAGAAAAACTTAGAGATTCGTGTATCCCATCAGGGATTCATCGACTGCCTTTGCTGCCTCGCGTCCCTCGCGGATCGCCCATACGACCAGGGACTGGCCGCGGTGCATATCGCCTGCGGTGAAGACATTTTCTTTTGTTGTCTGGTATTTTCCGTCATCTGTCTTCACGTTGGTGCGCTGGTTGACTTCCACTTTAAATGCATCGGTCACATATTTCTGGGATCCTAAAAAGCCTGCTGCAATAAGAACGAGATCTGCCGGGAGAATCTCTTCGGTTCCCTCAACCGGAACCATCATCATGCGGCCGGATTTCTCATCTTTTTTCGGTGTCAGTTTTACGGTCTTGATCTGGCAGACTTCACCTTTTTTGTTTTTGATAAATTCCGTTACGGTTGTCTGGTAAATCCGCGGATCATGGCCGAATACGGCGATTGCCTCTTCCTGGCCGTAATCCGTCTTGCAGATCTTCGGCCACTCCGGCCATGGATTGTTCTCGGCACGCTGATCCGGTGCTTTCAGCATCATCTCAAGCTGTGTCACAGATTTGGCACCGAGACGGATGGAAGTTCCGACACAGTCATTACCGGTGTCGCCGCCTCCGATGACAACAACGTGTTTGCCCTTGGCATCGATGTAGGCATGATCCTCAAAATTGGAATCCAGAAGACTCTTCGTTACGGAAGTCAGGAAATCGACAGCAAAGTAGATGCCCTTTGCATCTCTTCCCTCTGCCTTGATATCTCTTGGATTTGCTGCACCGCAGCAGAGCAGGACACGGTCAAATTCTTTTAAGAGTTTGTCAGCTTTTACATCTTTTCCGATATCAGCATTCGTCACAAACTCGATGCCCTCGGCCTTCATCAGATCCACACGGCGGTCGATGACGCTCTTATCGAGTTTCATGTTCGGAATACCGTAGCGTAAAAGTCCGCCCACGCGGTCGCGGCGTTCAAAGACCGTAACAGAATGGCCGCGGCGGTTGAGCTGCATCGCTGCTGCAAGGCCGGAAGGACCGCTTCCTACAACGGCAACGCGTTTTCCGGTGCGCACTTTCGGCGGCTGCGGCGTAATCAGGCCGGTTGCCCATGCGTTTTCGATGATCGCGCGTTCATTTTCCTTCGTGCAGACCGGGTCTCCGTTTACGTTGCATGTACAGGCTGCTTCGCAGAGTGCCGGGCAGACACGGGAGGTAAATTCCGGAAAACAGTTTGTCTTGGTGAGGCGGCGGTATGCCTGCTCATAGTTTCCAAGATACACAAGGTCATTCCACTCCGGAACGAGGTTCTGCAGCGGACAGCCGGAGGCCATTCCCGCAATCATGGTTCCCGCCTGGCAGAACGGTACACCGCATGCCATACAGCGGGCAGCCTGCATCTGCTGTTCCTTTTTCGGGAGCTGCAGATGAAATTCCTTAAAGTTTTCGATACGCTCAAGCGGGGCAACGGTGTTTCCCGTCTTGCGCTGATATTCCATAAATCCAGTTGGCTTACCCATAATTCTTCTTCCTCCTACTTACGCATGCTTTCGTAAAATGCTTCAATCTGTGCCTGTTCGCTGCTAAGGCCCTTGTCTTCCATCTGGCACTCAGCATCATCATGCGCTTATAGTCATTCGGAATGATCTTCTTGAATTTCGGCAGATATTCGTCAAAGTGTGTGAGAATTTCTTTACCTTTTTCAGAGCCGGTGTGTGCGACGTGTTTTTCAATCATGTTTTTCAGCTCTGCAATATCGTATTTGCTTTCTACCAGTTCAATCGAAATCATTTCCTTGTTCAAATTGCGGTACAGGTTGCTCTTTTCATCCAGGACATAAGCGATACCGCCGCTCATGCCGGCTGCAAAGTTCTTTCCGGTTGCGCCGAGGACAACGACACGGCCGCCGGTCATATACTCGCATCCATGCTCACCGACACCCTCGACAACGGCGTAAGCACCGGAGTTTCTGACACAGAAACGCTCTCCTGCGATACCGTTGATGTACGCCTCACCGCTCGTTGCGCCGTAGAGGGCAACGTTTCCGACGATGATGTTTTCTTCCGGTTTATACTTTCTTGCTTTCGGCGGGTAGACAACCAGTTTTCCGCCAGAGAGGCCTTTTCCGAAGTAATCGTTCGAATCGCCCTCAAGTTCCAGGGTCAGTCCTTTTGGAATAAATGCTCCGAAGCTCTGTCCGCCGGCACCCTTGCACTGTACGGTGTACGTATCCGGCTCCAGAGAGGTGCCGAATTTTCTGGTGATCTCGGCACCAAGAATCGTTCCCACGGTACGATCGGTGTTGGTGATCTCGACTTTGACGGTCTTCTTCTCTTTCTTATCCATTGCCGGACCGAATTTCTTTAAGAGTACCTTCTCATCCAGGGTTGCGCCAAGTTTGAAGTCGTAAACATCTTTCGGATCGAACGTTACCTTCTCGCCTGCTTTTGCAAACGGATTGTTCAGGATCTGGCTTAAGTCTACGCGGTCTGCGTGCTCGTTCGTCACTTTATCATTTCTCTTTAAGAGGTCGGAACGGCCGACCATCTCGTCAACGGTGTGGAAGCCAAGTTTTGCCATGTATTCCCGCATCTCTTCTGCGATGAAGTGCATGAAGTTGATGACGTACTCCGGTTTGCCGCGGAAACGTTTGCGCAGCTCCGGGTTCTGGGTTGCAATACCCATCGGGCAGGTATCGAGGTTGCAGACACGCATCATAACGCATCCCATCGTTACAAGCGGTGCGGTCGCAAAACCGAATTCCTCGGCGCCAAGGAGTGCTGCAATCACAACGTCACGGCCGCTCATCAGCTTACCATCGGTCTCGATCATGACACGGTTGCGGAGGCCGTTTTTGATCAGCGTCTGATGGGTCTCGGCAAGGCCTAACTCCCACGGAAGTCCGGCATTATGGATCGAGCTTCTCGGTGCTGCTCCGGTTCCTCCATCGTACCCGGAAATTAGGATGACCTGTGCTCCGGCTTTTGCAACACCAGCTGCAACGGTACCAACGCCGGCCTCCGATACGAGTTTGACAGAGATTCTTGCATTCACATTCGAGTTTTTCAGATCATAAATCAGCTGTGCAAGGTCCTCGATGGAATAGATGTCGTGATGCGGCGGCGGGGAAATCAGGGATACACCCGGTGTGGAGTGACGTGTTTTCGCAATCCACGGGTAAACCTTTCCGGCCGGTAAGTGGCCGCCCTCGCCCGGTTTTGCACCCTGCGCCATCTTGATCTGAATCTCTTTTGCGCTGACCAGATATTTGCTGGTAACACCGAACCGGCCAGATGCTACCTGTTTGATTGCGGAACATCTCTCCGGAGACTCCAGGCGGTCATCACTCTCGCCGCCCTCACCGGTGTTGGATTTTCCGTGCAGACGGTTCATGCAACCGCCAGTGTCTCATGTGCCTCCTGGGAAATGGAACCGTAGGACATCGCACCGGTTTTGAACCGCTTTACAATGGAATCTACACTCTCAACCTCTTCGAGCGGAACGCCCTGTTCCGGGTAATCGAAGTCCATCAGACTTCGCAGATAACCGCTCTCCTCGCTGTCAACCATGGCAGTGTACTCTTTGAACATCCTGTAGTCACCGCGTCTTGTAGACTCCTGCAGGGTATGGATGGTACGGGGATTGTAGCGGTGCTCCTCACCCTGACTTCTTGCTTTATGACGTCCGAGACTGTCCAGCGTCAGATCCGTCGTCAGTTCCAGCGGATCAAATGCCTGAGAATGACGCTCATCAACGTCTTTTGCAATGTCTTCCAGTGTAATACCGCCGACACGGCTGACCGTACCGGTGAAGTATTTGTCGATGACATCTGCTGAGATACCGATGGCCTCGAAGATCTGGGAACCCTGATACGACTGGATCGTGGAGATACCCATCTTCGCTGCGATTTTTACAATACCAGAGATGACTGCGTGGTTGTAATCTTCAACGGCTGCGTAGTAATCTTTCTTGATCATGCCCTCTTCGATCAGCTCATGGATCGTGTCGAGTGCCAGATACGGGTTGATTGCGCAGGCACCGTAGCCGAGCAGTGTTGCAAAATGGTGCACCTCGCGCGGCTCGCCGGACTCCAGAATGATCGCAAGGGAGGTTCTCTTTTTCGTCTTTACCAGGTGCTGATGAACCGCAGATACCGCAAGCAGAGACGGGATTGCCACATGGTTCTCATCGACACCGCGGTCTGAGAGAATCAGGATGTTGGCTCCTGCCGGTGTGCACGGTCAACTTCAACGAACAGACGGTCCATCACACGGTCAAGCGGTGCGCTCTTGTAGTAGGTGATCGGAACGGTCACTGCCTTGAAGCCTTCGACTTTCATGTTCTTGATCTTCAGCATATCGGTATTGGTCAGGATCGGATTGTTGATCTTTAATACCTGGCAGTTCTTCGGCTCCTCCTCAAGCAGGTTTCCGTCACGTCCGACGTAAACGCTTGTGGAAGTTACGATCTCCTCACGGATGCAGTCGATCGGCGGGTTCGTTACCTGTGCGAAGAGCTGTTTGAAATAGTTGAACAGCGGCTGATGCTCATGGGAGAGAACGGCAAGCGGGTATCGATACCCATCGAAGCGGTTGCCTCGACACCGTTTAATGCCATCTTTCCGATGGAGGAACGGTACTCCTCGTAGGTGTAGCCGAACGCTTTCTGCAGGCGCATCCGCTCTTCTTTCGTGTACTCTTCGACCGGCAGATTCGGGATTTTGATATCCTTTAACTGTACCAGATAACTGTCGAGCCATTCGCCGTACGGCTGTTTCTTTGCGTAATATTCTTTGATTTCCTCATCGTTTAAGACTTTTCCCTGTACGGTGTTGACGAGAAGCATCTTGCCCGGATGGAGACGCTCTTTTAAGACGATTTTTTCTTCCGGAACTTCCAGAACACCGACCTCAGAGGAGAGGATCAGAAATCCATCGTTAGTGATGTAGTAACGGGAAGGACGAAGACCGTTGCGGTCGAGCACTGCTCCCATCACATCTCCGTCGGAGAACAGGATCGATGCCGGTCCGTCCCACGGCTCCATCATCGTTGCATAATACTGATAGAAATCACGTTTCTCCTGGGAAATCGTATCGTTGTTTGCCCACGGCTCCGGGATCGTGATCATGACAGCCAGCGGAAGATCCATACCGCTCATGGTCAGGAACTCGAGTGTGTTGTCGAGCATTGCAGAGTCAGAACCTGGGTGTTGACAACCGGCAGAACCTTGTGCAGTTCATCCTGCAGCATCGGGGAGGACATCGTCTCCTCACGGGCCAGCATCTTGTCGGCGTTTCCGCGGATGGTGTTGATCTCGCCGTTGTGTACGATGAAACGGTTCGGATGGGCTCTCTCCCAGCTTGGGTTCGTGTTCGTGCTGAACCGGGAATGCACCATGGCGATTGCAGATTCATAATCGACATCCTGCAGATCGCGGAAGAAGGTGCGGAGCTGTCCTACGAGGAACATACCTTTGTATACGATGGTACGGCTGGAAAGAGATGGCACGTAGGTGTTGTCGTTGCTCTGTTCGAAAACACGGCGTACGACGTACAGGCGACGGTCGAAAGCGATTCCCTTTTCCACATCCTCCGGTTTTTTGATGAATGCCTGCATGATGTAAGGCATACACTCTCTTGCCTTATGGCCGAGAACTTCCGGAACGGTCGGCACGGTTCTCCATCCAAGGAGTTCCAGTCCCTCTTTTTCCACGATGATCTCAAACATCTTTTTTGCCTGGTTCCGTTTCAGCTCATTTTGTGGGAAGAAGAATACGCCGACGCCGTATTCCCGTTCTCCGCCTAATGAAAAACCGAGGGTCGAACAGGCTTTGGAAAAGAATTTGTGCGATATCTGCAACAAGATTCCTACTCCGTCTCCTGTTTTACCCTCGCGTCTTTGCCGGCTCTATGTTCAAGATTTTCTACGATTTTTAATGCGTTTTCTACGGTCGCATGGGATTTTTCACCTTTGATATTCACGACGGCTCCGATACCGCAGTTGTCGTGTTCAAAGGAAGAACGGTACAGCCCTTCTTCTCCCATGACACGCTCTTTGCTCTGTGTCATACGGCTTCCCTTCCTTTACTTTCCTTATTTTCGGTTATCCTTTGTCTTTTCTGAAAAGAATGGAGGGGAATCTTTTGTTCCCCGCCGTTCTTTCTGGATTGCCCTTACTATACTCTATTTTTTTCGTCCTGTAAAGAGCAAATTTAATTTTTATATAATTTTTTTATATTTTTTCTTAACTTTCTTAGGTTATTACTGCATTTTACCTAATTTTTCATACCATTTATCGATTATTTTGCCGCATGGTACTCGGCTGCTGCTGCGATCAGGCCGCGGAACAGCGGATGCGGACGGTTCGGACGGGATTTGAACTCCGGATGTGCCTGCGTTGCGATGTAGAACGGATGATCTGAAAGTTCTACCATCTCAACGATTCTTCCGTCCGGAGAAACACCGGAGAGAACCATGCCGTTTTCGGTCAGTGCTTTCCGGAAATCGTTGTTTACTTCATAGCGGTGGCGGTGACGCTCGGAAATCTCTTTCTCACCGTACAGCTCCTGTGCTTTCGATCCGTCTGCCAGGACGCATGGATATGCGCCGAGACGTAACGTACCGCCGATATCCTCGATTCCATCCTGATCCGGCATCAGTGCGATCACCGGGTGCATGGTGTTCGGGTTCATCTCGATGCTGTGTGCGTCGTGGTAACCGAGAACGTTTCTTGCATATTCAACAATCGTCAGCTGCATGCCGAGGCAGAGGCCGAGGAACGGAATCTTGTTCTCTCTTGCATATCGAATCGCTGTAATCATGCCTTCGATACCGCGGTTTCCAAATCCGCCCGGTACCAGCACACCGTCAACATCACACAGATACTCTGCCACGTTCTCTTTTGTTACCAGTTCCGAATCCACCCATTTCAGATGCACGTTTGCATGACTTGCGATACCGCCGTGTTTTAATGCCTCGACAACACTCAGGTATGCGTCATGCAGCTGCGTATACTTTCCGACGAGCGCGATCGTCACCTCTTTGTTCGGATGGCGAAGTGCCTCTACCATATGGGTCCAGTCGGACAGATCCGGCTCCGGGCATGGAAGATGCAGGCTCTCGCAGACAACCTGCGCCAGATTCTCTTTCTCCATGGCAAGCGGAGCTTCGTACAGATACTCCACGTCCAGGTTCTGCAGAACATGGCTTGACGGAACGTTGCAGAAAAGAGCAATTTTGTCTTTGATCTCCGTAGTCAGCGGATGCTCGGACCGACATACAATGACATCCGGCTGAATACCGATTCCCTGCAGCTCTTTTACGCTCGCCTGCGTCGGCTTCGTCTTCATCTCACCGGAAGCTTTCAAATACGGAATCAGGGTAACGTGGATCAGGATGGCGTTCTCATGTCCGACATCGTGCTGGAACTGGCGGATTGCCTCAAGGAACGGCTGGCTCTCGATATCGCCGACGGTTCCGCCGACCTCAATGATGGCAATACGGTCCTCATCCACTTCTTTTCCGCGGTAGAAACGGCTCTTGATTTCGTTTGTGATATGTGGGATCACCTGCACCGTGCCTCCGCCGAAATCACCGTGGCGCTCTTTCTGCAGCACGGACCAGTATACCTTTCCAGTCGTCACATTGGAATTTTTATCCAGGCTCTCATCAATAAAACGCTCGTAGTGGCCAAGATCCAGGTCCGTTTCTGTGCCGTCGTCAGTAACGAAAACCTCGCCGTGCTGAATCGGGTTCATGGTGCCCGGGTCAACGTTGATGTACGGGTCAAACTTCTGCATCGTCACCTGATAGCCTCTGGCTTTTAAAAGCCGTCCAAGGGACGCCGCCGTGATTCCCTTTCCAAGGCCGGAGACTACTCCGCCTGTCACAAAGACATATTTTACTGCCATATTGATTTCCTCCTGTTTTCTCTTCTGATATTTTCTTTTCCGTCACAAGTTTCTCTAAAAGGAAATGTCGCCTGCCGGCGACATCTCTATGATGAAAGCCAGTTACTCCGCGCCTGCGTCGCTCCCGTAACTGCTGACAACATTCGTAATCCGGGCTATCGCCTACTTACTCATGTCGTCTTGCCCGGCCAATATCTATGAATTCGCTCATGCAAGCATGGCTCATCCATAGCTGCTATCCGGGGCTTTCATTCAAAATCAAAAACGATTATAACACATCTCGAATTTCCTGCAACTTTTTTTTACTATTTTTTATTATTTTCGACATTTTCCACGAAATCCTAAATTTCTGCACCATATTTTATACATATCACGATTTTCTTGACATCATCCGCAAAAATGAGTATGATAATCAATGTTTTTAAAACATGCAGGTCTACAACTGAAAAAAGGAGAATACCTATGCAGCCATCGTCAAACAATTGTTATGATACCGGTCTCCGGGAGGAATGTGGTGTTTTCGGCATTTACGATCTGGATGGTGCCGACGTCAGTCCTTCGATCTACTATGCCTTTCCGCCCTGCAGCACAGAGGACAGGAGTCCTGCGGAATTGCCGTCTCTGACACCAGCGGTCCAAAGGGCCATGTGAAATCCTACAAAGGCCTTGGCCTTGTCAACGAAGTTTTCAAAGAATCCGAATTAGAAGAGCTGTCCGGCAATATCGGCATCGGCCATGTCCGGTACTCTACCACCGGTTCCACTACCGTAGAGAATGCACAGCCGCTCGTTCTGAATTATCTAAAAGGCTCCCTCGCCCTTGCGCACAACGGAAATCTGGTCAACGCTATGGAACTGCGCGAGCAGATGGAAAACACCGGCGCAATTTTTCACACTTCGATTGACTCTGAAATCATCGCCTACGGCATTGCGCGGGAACGCGTTCATTCCAAAACGGTAGAAGAAGCGATTCTGCGCACGGTAAAAGAAATCCGCGGCGCCTATGCCCTTGTCATCATGAGCCCGAGAAAACTCATCGGCGTGCGCGACCCATATGGCTTAAAACCGCTCTGCATCGGAAAGCGGGACAACGCCTGGGTTCTCGCCTCGGAAAGCTGCGCCCTCACTTCGATCGGCGCCGAATTCGTCCGCGATGTCGCTCCGGGAGAAATTGTAACGTTTGACAAAACCGGAAATCTGAAATCCGAATTTATGCCGGTTGACGTAAAAAAAGCGCATTGTATTTTTGAATATATTTATTTTGCCCGCCTCGACAGCAAAATAGACAATATCAGTGTCTACGAAGCCAGAATCCGCGGCGGTGCAACTCTCGCAAAGACCTACCCGGTTGATGCAGACCTCGTCTGTGGTGTCCCGGACTCCGGACTTGCCTCCGCAAAGGGCTATTCCGAAGAATCCGGCATCCCGTTCGGTCTTGCGTTCCACAAAAACAGCTATGTCGGCCGTACCTTCATCAAGCCGACCCAGAAGGAACGGGAATCCAGCGTCAAAATCAAGCTGAGCGTTCTCGAATCTGTTGTAAAAGGAAAACGGATCGTGCTCGTCGACGACTCCATTGTCCGTGGAACAACGATTTCCAACCTGATCACGATGCTTCGCAAAGCCGGCGCGACCGAAGTCCATGTCCGTATCAGCTCTCCGCCGTTCCTGTATCCGTGCTATTTCGGCACCGATGTTCCTTCGAACAAACAGCTGATCGCAAGCTCTCACTCCACGGAGGAGATCCGTCAGCAGATCGGAGCGACTCTCTTGGCTACATGCCGATCGATGAACTCCAGAACATGGTCGGCGATCTGCCGATCTGCCGTGCATGCTTCGACAGCCATTACCCAATGGAAGTACCGAAACAGGATATCAGCGCTCTTCTCGAAAGCTGATTCTATTTCGTCCCCTTTACCGCGCAGACACTGCGTCAGGTAAGGGGGGCTTTTTTGTTTCATGCATACTTTGACGTAATGTTTGCATACAATAGCATCAAAAACAAAGGATCTCTTTATGGATCTTACAGACATCATTTATTCCAACGATTACATCAACATTCTGATCCAGAATTACGTGGCACAGTCCGAGCGGTACCAGATGCTGTTTCCGGAGTCAAGTGCTCTTCTTACGCTGAACCCGCAGTATTCCGTTCTCTTTCTCGAGCGGAGTCTGCTGCCGGAAAATCTCTTCGGCGCAGTTCCCTTTACCGGGCTTCCAAAACTTTTTACGCCGCTCTCCACGCTCTCACTGGAAGTCTCCGGGATTGTCCAGACGCAGAATCTCTACGGCGGCGGATATACAGGCAAAAATGTAATCTTCGGTTTTCTGGACACCGGCATTGATTACCGCCACCCCGCATTTCTGCATGCCAACGGACAGAGCCGGATTCTCGCCGTCTGGGATCAGACGGACCGGACGGGAACGCCGCCGGCGCAGTTTCCTTACGGCAGTCTCTATACCAAGTCCGATCTCGACGCGGCACTTGAAAGCGGCGATCCACTCTCCCTTGTTCCAGTCACCGATCCTGACGGGCACGGCACGTATGTCGCAGGCGTGGCCGGCGGTACTCCGGATGCCTCCGCCGGATTTCTCGGCGCCGCACCGGAGGCAGATTTTACCGTTGTTAAATTAAAACCCGCCAAACAGAATCTGAAAGATTTTTATCTTGTGTCCTCCAATGCTCCCGTCTTCGAGGAAGATGACCTGCTCTCCGCCATGCACTTTCTGAATGAAACCGCAGCTGCGGAAGGAAAACCGCTCGTCCTCTGTCTGGCACTCGGGACGAATCAGGGCAGCCACTCCGGCACGCTCCCCGTTTCTCTGACCTTGGCGCGCTACGGCAACACGCCTGGTGTGATCCCCGTCTGCGCGACCGGCAACGAAGGAAATGCAGCACACCATTATTATGGCTCTGTATCCGAAACTTACACCCCGAAAAATGTAGAGTTTCTCGTTTCTGAAGGAAACCGCGGTTTCACCCTGGAACTCTGGGGACAGGCTCCACAGCTTTTTTCTGTCGGTTTCCGCTCTCCCGGCGGCGAGACGATTCCGCGGATTCCCGTCTCTTTGAATCAGGAACAGCGGATCACCTTCGTTCTGGAGCGCACCGTAATCTACGTCAACTACGAAGTGGTCCAGGCCACGACCGGCAGCCAGCTCATTCTGATCCGCATGCTGGATCCGACCCCCGGTATCTGGACGCTTCAGGTTTACCGCGCTTTTCCATCGCCGCCGGATTTCCACATCTGGCTCCCGATCACCGGATTTTCCACCTCCGATGTGACATTTCTGGAACCGGATCCGTACACGACACTGACGACACCTTCTGCCACGGTTCCTGTTCTTTCTCCCTCCACGTATCAGGCAGCAAACAACGGTTTTTCCCCGGAATCCGGCCGCGGCTTTACCCGGCTTGGTGAAATCAAGCCCGACTTTGCCGCTCCCGGCGTCTCCGTTACCGGACCGGGACCGGCCGGCTCCTATGTAAGCTTCAGCGGTTCGAGTGCGTCCGCCGCCATTACATCCGGCGCCGCTGCTCTTTTTCTGCAATGGGGCATCCAGCGCACTCCCGCCCGCTATTTCACGGCACAGGAGGTAAAAAACTACCTGATCCGCGGTGCAGACCGAACTGATACTATTACGTATCCGAGCAGAGAATGGGGATATGCCGATTACAGTTATATCAAAGCTTCACAAGCCTTATGACAAACTGATTTTCCCGCTCACAGGTTTGCTTCTATGGTATATCCGTTTGTTGATGCAAACTTTTAATGTGCAAGTGCCTTGTTTTTGATTGTTTTCCGTTGTATCATTACGTATTATCATTATATTTATAAAACTAAAAGGGGGATTCCTGACTATGAATTACGAACGCTTGAACGATCTTCGCCTTCTTGGACTTACGATTGCCTACTACCGAAGAGCAAAAGGAATGACGCAGGCCGAACTTGCCGAGGCGGTACATATCAGTCGTACCCATATGAGCAACATCGAAGCGCCAAATACAAAAACCTCTATTTCGTTGAATCTTCTGTTCGATATCGCTGAGGCACTTGACATTCCGGTGAAAGAGCTTTTTGATTTTCAGGGACGCAGTCTGTAGGGTCTTTGAATTTTTCTCTTTAAGAGTAACCCCGCCCGGCAGTTTTTCATATCATGAATTGTAAGCAAAATGATTCCTTTGGAGGAACAAACATGAGTGATTTAGCTGCTACAAACTGTGGATGCGGATGTGACAACGGCTGTGGCTGCGATAATGGATGCGGTGTTTCCAACAACAACCTGTTCGGAAACAATGGCTGCAGTATTATCTGGATTCTGCTTCTCCTCTCCTGCTGCGGCGGATGTGGATGTGGAAACAACAACAATGGCTGCAATTCCGACTGCTGGCTCGTTCTGATTCTTCTGTTCTGCTGCGGCGGATGGAACAACAACGGCTGTGGATGCGGCAACAGCAATAACTGTGGATGTGGCTGCTGACCTTTTTTCAGTCTTCCCAGATGTTCGGGCAGAAAAAGCCCCGGGTGCGGATCAACCGCCCCGGGGCTTTTTTTCACCAGAATTCTCTTTCAGCGAAACCGTTTCGGTTTCCGTGCTTCTCTTTCCCGCTTTTCCATCTCTTTCTCTTTTTCTTTTTTTCTCATACATTCCAGATCTATTTCATAAAAGGCATTCCCTTCGAGTACCTGTTTTCTTTTTGCTGTTTCTTTTCCATCCATTTTCCGGCGGTCTCCTTTTTCTTTCTTCCTCTTATCATATGTTTTTTCCCGCCTTCTGTCATTTTTTCCGGCCTGGAACATAAGATAAAGAGAAATAAAAAGACAAATGCAGGAATGCTGCCAGGAAGGATCTTAATTTGAATCAGGAACAGGAACAAAATGTGGAACAGATGACACCGCTGGACCAGATGATCGCACAGGATCAGCTTCAGATGCTGAAGGCTGCCATTCCCTACGCCTCCTTCGGCCTGCAGCCCTCCCTTGCGATTTTGAGTAAATGGCTCGAGCTCCAGCGGACCATTCAGCTTTTTTCCCGTCCGGCCGACCTTTCCATGATGTCTGTTGATGCCCCGCACGTCTCTCCGCTTGAGATGCTGCAGGATATTTCCCGTTTTGCCGCCGGTCCGCAGCGGGATCTTCTCTCCCAGATGTTTCAGACCATGCAGATGGTCCAGATGCTTCAGAATATAAATCCCGGAAATGAGGAGGATCTGCTATGAGTTCGGATGATAGGCAAAACGACTGGTCGCATGACCCCTCTCTTTCCGGAATTGACTTTGCCCGGCTTCAGGCACTGCAGCAGATGGCTCTCAGAGCCGTGGAAAATCCCAGGCGGAAATGATGCCGTTTCTTCTCTCCCTGATGCAGGGAAATCAGGGCGGCGCACAGTTTTCCGCCTCCGAGGCGGACCTGATCATCTCTGCCATCAAAGCCGGAAAATCCAAACAGGAAGCGGCAAAAATTGACCAGATGGTACGCCTCTTCCGCTCCGCTGCTTCCGGGAAAAAACGCTGAAAAACTACAAACAAAAAAACGCTGCCGGTCTGGAATCCCAAACCGGTCAGCGTTTTTATTCTGTGCTTTTTCCTGCCTAGTTCTGCATGGAAAGCACGTTTTTATTTTTTACCAGGTAATCAATCAGAGAAACAACGGTCAGAATCAGTGCAACCCAGATCAGCACGGTATTCAGCACGGAAAGTGCCGGAATGTCGGCGATCAGAAGAATGATCATAATCATCTGGCTGATTGTTTTCGATTTTCCCCACCAGCTTGCTGCGATGACAATTCCATTGTCCGAAGCAACCAGGCGGAAACCGCTGATGATAAATTCTCTTGCGATGATAATAATAACCATCCACGCCGGAAGCTTGTCCAGCTCTACAAAGCAGATCAGTGCAGAGCATACCAGCAGCTTATCTGCCAGCGGATCCATAAACTTTCCGAAATCGGTAATCAGATTGTCACGTCTTGCAATGTAGCCGTCCAGCGTATCCGTGATGCTGGCAGCGGCAAAGATTACCAGTGCAATCCATTTGGACGCGCTTCCGCCCACGCCAGACAGCAGGAAGAACACGAAAAACGGAATCATAATTACCCGCAGAATCGTTAATTTGTTTGGTAAATTCATTGGCTTATCTCTCCTATCAGATCATATTCCAGAGCGCCGGTAATTTTCACTCTTACGAAGTCGCCGGATACGAGTGTTTCCGGTGTATTGACAAATACATAGCCGTCTACACCCGGTGCGTCCGCCTGGCTTCTGCCACATAGGCATCCTCATCCGCCACTTTGCCCTCGATCATAACAAGAAGCTCCTGGCCGATCCTGCGCTCGCCGAGTTCTGCAGAGATATCCTGCTGCAGCTCCATCAGTTCTGCCTGACGGTCCAGTTTTACCTCCTCGTCGATCTGATGCTCCATCGCAGCAGCCGGTGTTCCCTCCTCCGGAGAGTAGGTGAATACGCCGAGACGGTCGAACTCCATGTCGTTGATAAACTCGAGGAGTTCTTTGTGCTGCTCTTTTGTCTCTCCCGGGAATCCTGTGATCAGCGTGGTGCGCAGTGTGATATCCGGCATCTCGCTTCTCAGGAAATCAATTTTGTCGATCAGCTCCTGTTTGGATGTTCTGCGACCCATGCGGCGCAGGATCTCATCGTTGGCATGCTGAATCGGCAGATCCAGGTAGTGACAGACTTTCGGCTCTTCCTTCATCGTCTGAACGAGTTCCGGATAGATGTCCTCCGGATAGCAGTACAGAATCCGAATCCAGTAGAGCTCCTGAATTTTGCAGAGCTCTTTTAACAGAAGGTGGAGAGACGGCTTTCCGTACAGATCGATACCATAAATGGTTGTCTCCTGCGCAACGAGAACGAGCTCTTTGACACCCTGTTCTGCCATCGTCTTCGCTTCTGCTATCAGTTCCTCCATCGGAACGGAACGGTACGGTCCGCGCAGCTTCGGAATGATGCAGTAGGTACAGTGCTTGTCACAGCCCTCTGCAATTTTCAGATATTCGTAATGGCCGCCTGTCGTTACAACGCGCTGTGCGTCAATTTTCGGCAGTCCTTTCAGATCGGCATACTCCTGAAAGCGGTCGCCGCCGAGGACGTCCTGAATGGCATCCAGGATTTTGTCATAGCTGTTCGTTCCAAGTACGGCGTCAACCTCCGGAATCTCCTCAATGATTTCATCGCGGTAGCGCTCTGCCATACAGCCCGTTACCAGAAGAACCTTACAGCTTCCCGCTGTACGGTACTTCGCCATTTCAAGAATATTTTGAATGCTTTCTTCTTTGGCGTCGTGGATAAAGCAGCATGTGTTTATCACGATAACCTCTGCATCTTCCTCGGAATCGGTGATCTCGAAGCCATGCTCTACCAGAAGACCCAGCATATGCTCGGAATCTACCAGGTTTTTATCGCATCCAAGGGAAATAAACAGAATTTTCATATTATTCAATTACTGGCTCCTCTTTTGTTTCCTCTTCCGCTTCAACTTCAGATTCCGGAAGGATTGTAACCTCTCCTTTGTACATCTCCTCTACGGCGATGGAAAGCGGTTTCATGCCTTTTTTCACTTTTACAAGCGGTTCAGCTCCGCCGATGATCTGTCTTGCACGTTTGCTTGTTGCAAGTACCAGAGAGTAACGGCTGCTGACAACCGGTGCCTCGTCCAGATCCTGGCCCTCGTTAATAGTTGCAATCAGTTCCTGATAAGATGGATGAATCATAATAAATGCTCCTTTCTATTTTTCCAGACTTTTTTTCATCTGTTCGATAAAGTCTTTCTGGTTGCTGCTCATGAAATGCTGGCTCTGAATGGTCTCATGCATCTGTTTTACGCAGGTTTCGAGGTCGTCGTTGATCAGGACATAATCGTACTGGTCCATGCCCTGTGCTTCCTCTTTTGCACGCTCCATTCTGCCTTTGATGACTTCTTCTGTTTCCGTTCCGCGCCCCCGGAGCGTCGTTCCAGCTCCTCGGCGGTCGGCGGTGTGATGAACAAAAGAAGGGTGTCCGGACGTTTTTCCTTGACCTGAAGTGCTCCCTGGATTTCAATCTCAAGCAGAACATCTTTTCCGGCATCCAGCTGCTCCTCTACGTATGCCTTCGGCGTTCCGTAGGAATGTTTTACGTAACGCGCATACTCGAGGAAGGCATCCTCTTCTACCATGCGGTCAAACTCTTCTTCTGTACGGAAAAAGTACGATACGCCGTCTTCCTCGCCCGGACGCGGGTCTCTTGTGGTGACGGAGATGGACAGCGCATAGTTGTCGTACTCCTCCATCAGGCGTTTCATCAGTGTTCCTTTTCCTGCTCCGGAAAAACCGGATACTACAGTAAGTATTCCTCTACTCATTTTCAGATTCCCCTCGCTCTTTTTCTGTTTCCCAGCCGCCGTTGAATCTGCGGCTGATCGTTTCCGGCTGCAAAGCCGAAAGGATGATAAATTCTTCTCCGGTGATGAGCACTGCTTTCGTGCGTCTTCCCTGCGTCGCATCGATGATGCGGTTGCTTTCCTTTGCACGCTGCACCATACGCTTGACGGGCGCCGCCTCGGGACTCACCACTGCTATTATTTTATCCGAATTTACGACATTGCCGAATCCGATGTTGATCAGTTTTGCCACAATCCGTCCTTTCCTGTACCTTCTGAAGTCTTTTTCAGAAAATACATCTACCCATACAGATTTATTATAATTCATTCAGAAAGCCTAGTCAAATCTTTTTTTTCTGTATTATAATGAAAATACCAGAATTTCAAACAAAGGAGATATTTTCTATGGCTTTTGATGGAATTACCATTGCAAATATTGCACAGGAACTGAATCAGACCATCGTCGGCGGAAAGATCAACAAGATCGCACAGCCGGAAAACGACGAGCTGATGATTACAATAAAAAACAACCGTACCGTTTACCGTCTTCTCCTCTCGGCAAGTGCTTCGCTTCCGCTGATCTACCTGACGGACAACAATAAGCCCGGCCCGATGACCGCACCGAATTTCTGTATGCTGCTCCGCAAACACATCGGCAGCGCCCGCATTCTCTCCGTTACCCAGCCGGGACTCGAGCGTATTCTTATTTTTGAGCTCGAGCATTTGAACGAACTCGGCGATATCTGCCGCAAGAAGCTGATTGTGGAGATCATGGGAAAACACAGCAACCTGATCTTCTGTCAGGAGGACAATACGATCCTTGACAGTATCAAACATATTTCCGCCAACATGAGTTCTGTCCGTGAGGTTCTTCCGGGCCGCACCTGGTTCATTCCGCACACGCAGGATAAGAAAGATCCGCTCACGATCACAGAAGAAGAATTTTTCGATTTCGTCTGCACGAAACCGATGGCTGCCGCAAAGGCAATCTACACTTCCCTTACCGGCTTCAGCCCGCTGATGGCGGAGGAAGTCTGCTGCCGCGCCGGCATCGACGGCGGATTTGCGGTCAATGCACTCGAAGAAAATGCGAAGCTTCATCTGTTCCGCACCTTCTCTTATCTGATTGAGGATATCAAAAACGGCGCATTTACGCCGAACATCGTATACCAGGCGATGAGCCGAAAGAATTTTCCGCACTGAAACTGACGCAGTATCAGGATTTGCGGGAGGAAACATGCGATTCGATCTCCGGTGTACTGGAAACATACTATGCCATGAAAAACCGCATCACCCGCATCCGTCAGAAATCTTCCGATCTGCGCCGTGTCGTCAATACCGCACTCGAACGGAATGTCAAAAAATACGACCTGCAGCAGAAACAGTTAAAAGACACCGACAAGCGGGAAAAATACCGGATTTACGGTGAGCTTTTAAATACGTACGGCTACAGCTGCCAGCCGGGCGATACTTCGCTGAACGCCGTCAATTACTATAACGGCGAGGAAATCACGATTCCACTCGACGGAACGCTCTCTGCCGGCGAAAATGCAAAAAAATACTTCGACCGCTACGGAAAGCTGAAGCGGACCCGTGAGGCACTCGAGGAACTTCTTGTCGAGACGAAAGAGGAAATCGACCATCTCGAATCCATCAGCACGGCGCTTGATATTGCGCTCGATGAGGCGGATCTGGTGCAGTTAAAAGAAGAGCTGATCGAGTACGGCTACATCCGCCGCAAGGGACCGACAGGGAAAAAGCAGAAAATCACCTCCCATCCGTTCCACTACCGCTCTTCCGAGGGCTTTGACATTTATGTCGGCAAGAACAACTTCCAGAACGAGGAACTTTCGTTTAAATTCGCCTCCGGCAACGACTGGTGGTTCCACGCGAAAGGCCAGCCGGGCAGCCATGTCATCGTAAAGACGAACGGTAAAGAGCTGCCGGATTCCGTCTACGAAGAGGCCGCTGCTCTCGCCGCCTATTACTCGAAAGGCAGACAGGCACCGAAGGTGGAAATCGACTACACCTTAAAGAAAAATCTGCGCAAACCAAACGGAAGCAAACCGGGCTTCGTTGTTTATTACACCAATTACTCCATGATGGCGGAGCCGAACATCCGCAATCTTCAGGAAGTACAGGACTAAATTCAGAATACAAAAGACTTTCGCACATTCCTATCTGTTCCTCTTTGCGAAAAGTCTTTTTTTTGTAAAATTTAATACTTCCTTCATTTCTTTTTCGATGCTCTATGGTATACTTCTTAGTATGGAAAAAGATTCCAGACGTGATCTTTTTCAACCAAACCACAGTGAGGCTGTCTCTTCTTTATCAGAACAGCCGGAGAGGAATATAACTGTTATGAACAAAACAATTCCCGAAATCATTCACCGCCGTGTTCCAACGACGCGCTATGAGGCAGACCCTTCCGAAGGCCTTTCCGCCGAGCAGGTTGCCGAGTACCGCGAGAACGGCTGGACCAACTGCGCGGTGGAACCTCCGTCCAAGACAACGGCCGAGATCGTAAAGAGCAATGTCTGTACGTATTTCAACCTGATTTTTCTGATTATTGCCATCTTTCTGATCCTTGCCGGTTCGTTCCGGGATCTTACGTTTCTGCCGGTCATCATCGCGAACACGCTGATCGGCATTGTACAGGAAATCAAGGCGAAAAAGACGCTGGAAAAGCTGTCTGTTTTAAACGCGCCGAAGGCTACTGCGATCCGTGACGGTTCTGAGGTAACACTCGCCGCGGAGGATCTCGTACTCGATGATATTGTTGTATTTACCGCAGGAAAACAGATCTGCGCTGATGCCGTCGTGCTTGAAGGTGAGGTACAGGTCAACGAATCGCTGCTTACCGGTGAATCCGATGAGATTACCAAGCGCCCGGGCGACGAGCTGATGTCCGGAAGTTTTATCGTCTCCGGAAGCTGCAAGAGCCGTCTGACCCAGGTCGGTGAAGATTCCTACATTTCCCGTCTGACCCTCGAGCAAAGGCCATGAAAGAGGGCGAACAGTCCGAGATGATCCGCTCCCTCAACAAGCTGGTAAAGGTTGTCGGCATTCTGATCATTCCGATCGGTCTTCTGCTCTTCGGCCAGCAGTTTTTCGTCTCCCACGAAGCGTTCCGTGAGAGCATTACCTCGATGGTGGCCGCCGTGCTCGGCATGATCCCAGAAGGTCTTTACCTGCTTGCGAGCGTTGCCCTTGCCGTCAGCGTTATGCGTCTGGCTTCGCAGAAGGTTCTCGTGCATGATATGAAATGTATCGAGACGCTGGCTCGCGTCAACGTGCTCTGTGTCGATAAGACGGGAACCATCACCGAGACAAATATGAAAGTACATGACCTGATTCTGGTCGGCTCCAGCTCAGTCCCTGATACAGAATCTGGCGAAAATGCTCCCGCACCGCAGAAAGAAGAGCTTTCCCTTGCGGTCGGTGATTTCGCATCTGCCATGTCAAACGACAACATTACTATGGCGGCACTGAAAGAATATTTTAAAGACAACAACGGCAAAACTGCCGTTTCGATGACTTCGTTCTCCTCGGAATTCAAGTATTCCAGTGTGACATTTTCGGATGTCTCCTACGTGCTCGGTGCCCCGGAGTTCGTTCTCCGCGATGATTTCGCACGCTATCAGAGTGAAATTGAAGCGTATACCTCAAAGGGATTCCGTCTCCTCGTCTTCGGCACATCCGAAACTGTACCGGATGGAAAAGCACTCTCCGGCCGTGTCACGCCGCTTGGCTACGTGCTTCTCTCCAATCCGATCCGAAAAGAAGCACCGGAAACGTTCCGCTACTTCGAAGATCAGGGTGTCCATGTCAAGGTCATCTCCGGTGATACTCCGGTAACGGTATCTGAGGTTGCCCGCCAGGCAGGGATTGCACACGCAGAGGATTATATTGATGCTTCCACTCTAAAGACACCGGAAGAGCTCGAAGAAGCAATCCTGAAATACACCGTGTTCGGCCGTGTCACACCAGACCAAAAACGCCAGTTTGTCCAGGCTTTAAAGAAAAACGGCAAGACCGTTGCGATGACCGGCGATGGTGTCAACGATGTGCTCGCATTAAAGGATGCCGACTGCTCCGTTGCGATGGCATCCGGAAGTGACGCTGCCGCACAGGCTGCACAGCTCGTTCTGCTGGACAACGACTTTTCGAAGATGCCTTCTGTCGTACTGGAAGGCCGCCGCGTTGTCAACAACCTGCAGCGCTCGGGAACGCTGTTCCTGGTAAAGAACATTTTCTCGTTCCTGCTGTCCATCTTCTCACTGATCTCGATGGTGACGTATCCGCTGGAGCCGTCCCAGATCTCGCTGATCAGTATGTTTACGATCGGTATTCCAGGCTTCCTGCTCTCGCTAATGCCGAACAAAAACCGGATCGAGGGCCACTTTATCACGAACATTCTGACACGGGCCCTGCCTGCGGCGCTGACCGACTTTTTGATGGTCGCAACACTCGTCGTCTTCGGCCAGGAATTTGCGGTCGGCTCGGAAGATATTTCGACCGCTGCCACCGTACTGCTCGCCATTGTCGGTTTTATGATTCTCTACCGGATCAGCAAGCCGCTCAACTGGATGCGCTGGACGATCCTGATCGGCTCGATTATTGCCTTCATTTTCTGCAGTACCTATCTGAACCAGCTGTTCGCCATTTCTGATATGTCCAGAAAATGTATCATGCTGCTGGTCGTATTCTCTGTCGCAACAGAGCCGGTTCTGCGATATTTGAGCATCCTCGTGGATTCCATTTCCTCTTTTTACCGGAAGCAGAAAATTTTCTTCCTGCGAAAACGGGAAGCGAGAAAAGCGAAATAAAACGTAAAACCAAACATCAAAAATGCCGTACAGCGTTGGAAATTTTTCTCCGCCTGTACGGCATTTTTTGATTTACCAATCACAGTTTCTTACTTCTCATCTCCGGATCTTCCGCGTAATGCGTCCGCTCGCCGCCGATGTATTTCGGTCTTGTCCGCGCGCAGACAACGTGCGCATCTCCGATCGTTTTCTGCGATACCCGGACCGGAACGGCTACTGCCTTCAGCTGCATGCCGATCAGCACATCACCGATATCAATACCTGCATGCGCCTGCACACGCTCTACGGTGACAGCGTCCTCCAATCCATAGTATGCCGCCATCGCAAACGATCCGCCGCCATGCAGCCACGGTACCGCGCAGACCGGCTCGTAACCATATTTTTCTGCCGCCGCACGCTCCAGAACAACCGCACGGTTCAGATGCTCACAGCACTGCGCCGCCAGATACAGCCCGTGCTCCTTCGTACACGCACACAGCGCCTCAAACACCGCCTGCCCGATCTCCTGGCTGGAATCCGTTCCGAGCTTACTGTTGTGAATTTCACTCGAAGAACATCCCACTACCAGAATCTGTCCCGGTTTCATCTGCGCTGTCGTAATCAGCTCCTCTGCGACGGCACGCGCTTCCTGCCTGATTGTTTCAAGATCCATTTTGTATCCCTCCTTGCTAAACAGCAATATTTATGCAAAAGGAGACTGACTCTTTTTCCAAGAATCAGCCTCCTTTCTTCAGCTTACATAATTATTATTTCTGAACGATATTCACAATTCTTCCCGGTACGTAAATTTCTTTTACGATGTTTCCGGTCAGTTTGTCTGCAACTGCCTCTTTTGCAGCGGCGATTGCGGTCTCTTTATCTGCGTCTTTGGCGATTTTGATCGTTCCGCGCATTTTGCCGTTGATCTGAACAGCGATCTCGGCTACTGCCTCTACGGTCTTCTCCTCGTCAAACTCCGGCCATGCGGTCTGATACAAACGGCCTTCGTATCCAAGGTCTGCCCACAGCTCCTCGGTCATATGAGGCGCAACCGGGTTCAGCAGGATCAGAAGGGTTTCAAACTCTTTCCTCGTTACTTTTCCGGCTTTGTAGAACTCATTGACCAGGGTCATCATGGCTGCGATCGCTGTGTTGTATTTCAGGGACTCATAGTCGCTGGATACTTTCTTGATGGTCTGGTGCATTTTGGACTCCAGCTCTTTGGAGTAGGAATCTCCGTCTACCAGGCTGTCCTGCAGTTTCCATACACGCTCGAGGAAACGACGGCATCCTTTTACGCCTTCCTGAGACCAGGATGCGCTTAAGTCGAAGGCACCGATGAACATCTCGTACGTACGCAGGGTATCTGCACCGAACTCAGCTACGATATCATCCGGGTTGACAACGTTTCCACGGGATTTACTCATCTTCTCGCCGTTCTCGCCGAGGATCATTCCGTGGGAAGTACGTTTCTGATACGGTTCCGGGCAGGTAACTACGCCCTGATCGTACAGGAATTTATGCCAGAAACGGGAATACAGAAGGTGAAGGGTGGTATGCTCCATTCCTCCGTTGTACCAGTCAACCGGCAGCCAGTATTTCATAGCTTCTTTGCTTGCCAGAGCCTCTTTGTTCTTCGGATCGGTATAGCGGATGTAATACCAGGAAGAACCAGCCACTGCGGCATGGTATCGGTCTCACGTTTTGCAGGTCCTCCGCAGCACGGGCAGGTGGTGTTGACCCAGTCTGTCATGGCAGCCAGCGGAGACTCGCCGTTATCGGTCGGCATGTAGCTCTCTACATCCGGCAGCTCCAGCGGAAGGGATTCTTCCGGAACCGGAACATAACCGCATTTGTCGCAGTGTACGATCGGAATCGGCTCACCCCAGTAACGCTGACGGGAGAATACCCAGTCACGCAGCTTATAGTTTGTTTTTGCTTTTCCAACATGGTTCTCTTCGAGCCACTCAAGAATTTTCTTTTTTGCTTCCGCAACGGAAAGTCCGTTCAGGAAACCGGAGTTGACAAGAGTTCCCTCTGCAACGTCGGTGTAAACTTCGTTCTGTACGTCGCCGCCTGCAACAACCTCGATGATCGGCATGTTGAATTTCTTTGCGAACTCCCAGTCACGCTCATCGTGTGCCGGTACTGCCATGATGCGCCGGTGCCGTAGCTCATCAGTACATAATCGGAAATCCAGATCGGGATCTCTTTTCCATTAACCGGGTTGACTGCGGAAAGTCCGTCGATCATAACACCGGTCTTGTCTTTTGCAAGCTCGGAACGCTCGAAATCGGATTTTCTGGCTGCCATCTCACGGTATGCGCAGACCTCATCCCAGTTCTTGATCTCATCTTTGTACTGGTCGATGTACGGATGCTCCGGGGAGAGTACCATGTACGTAACACCGAACAGGGTATCCGGGCGTGTGGTGTAGATGGTCAGCTTCTCCGGTTTATCTTTCAGGGAGAAATCAACCTCTGCTCCGTGGGAACGTCCGATCCAGTTTTTCTGGGAAGTTTTGACACGCTCAATATAGTCAACGCCGTCCAGACCGTCGATCAGCTTGTCTGCATACTCGGTGATCTTCAGCATCCACTCGCTCTTTACTTTGCGGACAACCGGGCTTCCGCAGCGCTCGCACACGCCGTTTACAACTTCCTCGTTTGCAAGGCCTACCTTACAGGAAGTACACCAGTTGATCGGCATCTCTTTTTTATATGCCAGTCCGGCTTTGAAAAGTTTCAGGAAAATCCACTGGGTCCAGTGATAGTATTCCGGATCCGTCGTGTTGATCTCTCTGTCCCAGTCGAAGGAATATCCAAGAGACTGAAGCTGGTCTTTGAAGTGATGTACGTTGTTTTTGGTAACGATCTTCGGATGGATGTGGTTCTTGATCGCATAGTTCTCAGTCGGAAGACCAAATGCATCCCATCCCATCGGATACAGAACGTTGTAACCCTGCATTCTGCGCTTTCTGGCTACGATGTCCAGTGCAGTGTACGGACGCGGATGGCCTACGTGAAGTCCCTGTCCTGACGGATACGGAAACTCAACGAGTGCGTAGTATTTCGGTTTTGTATAATCATCTGTGGCGGCAAAGGCTTTTTCATCCTGCCAGATCTTCTGCCACTTTTTTTCAATGTCCTGTGGCTCATATCTTTTACTCATAGGTAACCTCCTGCATGTTCAAGTTCAAAGTTCTTTTTTCTCACACCGCCGCATAGGACAGCATGCGCATTTGAACATATAGCTGTATTCTATCACTCTTTCCCTGTTTTTACAATTTATTTTTTCCTATATCCTCCGTTTTTCTTCAAAAACCGCAGAAAAATCCGGTTTCCGGGCGAATTCTGCTCCCGAAACCGGATTTTCTCTGTTTTATCACACTATTTTATAAAGCTTTATTCTTCTGCTTTTTCAACCTTCGAAGCTCTTGCCTCAATCTCTTTTGCCTGGATATCGGACGGAGCCTGCTCATATCTCGCAAACTCATAGGAGAAATCACCGCTTCCGCCTGTCATGGAGCGGAGTGTTGTGCCGTATCCGTAGATCTCAAGTTCCGGAACATCAGCCTCGATAATCGTATGGCCCTTGTGATCCGGGTTCATGCCGAGCACACGACCACGGCGTTTGTTGAGATCGCCCATGATATCGCCGGTGTATTTATCGTCTACCGTGATCTTCATCGAAACGATCGGCTCAAGGAGAACCGGGGATGCTTCCATAAAGCCTTTCTTGAACGCCTGGATCGCTGCGGTCTTGAATGCCATCTCGGAGGAGTCTACCGGATGATAAGAACCATCATACAGAACGGCTTTGACGCCGACTACCGGATAAGCAGCCAGAGGGCCTTTCTGTACGGCTTCCTGGATACCTTTTTCAACAGCCGGGAAGTAGTTCTTCGGAACGGCGCCGCCGACAACTTCCTGCTCGAAAACGTATGGTTTCTCGAGATCTCCGGAAGCGGAGAAGCGCATTTTTACATGACCGTACTGGCCGTGGCCGCCGGACTGTTTTTTGTATTTTGCTTCTACATCCGAATTTTTGCGGATCGTCTCGCGGAAGGCTACCTTCGGACGGGACAGCTCTACTTCTACTTTGTAGCGCTCCAGCAGCTTGCTGACGATAATATCGATGTGCTGGTCGCCCATGCCGTACAGCAATGTCTGATGGTTTGCAGAATCATTGACTGCTTCATAGTCAGGTCTTCCTGCATCATCTTGGCAAAGGCCTGGGAGATCTTATCTACATCGGCTTTGTTCTTCGGTTTATATCGTTTTGCGGTGTACGGAGTCGAAACATCCGGTTTTCCGTAGCGGACCTGATTGTTCTTTGTCGCAAGGGAATCGCCGGTTCTTGCATCGCCGAGTTTTGCGATGGCACCGATATCTCCTGCATGAAGCTCCGGTACTTCGATCGGCTTGGAGCCTTCGAGCACGTACAGCTTGCTCAGTTTTTCTTCGGATTCCTGATCTACATTATAGAGCACATCATCGCTTTTAATAACGCCGGAGCAAACCTTAATCATTGAATATTTTCCAAGGAACGGATCCACGATCGTCTTGAAAATGGTCGCGCTCTTCGGTTTCGCGAAGTCGTAATTTGCCTCGAAAATTTCGTTCGTATTGAGATTGATGCCGGCACACGGACGGGTGGACGGATCCGGGAAGTATCCGCAGATATCATCCAGAAGGTTCGATACGCCCTGCAGATTGACCGGGGAGCCCATGCATACCGGAACGATGGTGCCGTCTCCTACGTTCATGGCAAGCGCTGCGGAAATCTCTGCTACCGAGAACTCTTCTCCGCCAAAGTAGCGGTCCATAAACTCTTCACTTGTTTCTGCCACAGATTCCATCAGGGTTTCACGGTACTTCTCCAGATATTCTACGGAGTAATCCGGAATCGGGCATTCTTCTTTTTTATCTTTTTCGATATATCTGCGGCCTTTGTTCTTTACAATATTGATATATCCTACAAATTTACCGTTTTCACGCAGAGGCATATGAAGCGGTGCGATTCGTTTTCCGTACAGTTCGGTGAGCTGCTCAACGACTTCTCGGTAGCTGACATCGTCCTGATCCATTTCCGTTACGAAGATCATACGCGGAAGATTGTATTTCTCGCAGAGTTCCCATGCTTTCTGGGTTCCGACCTGCACGCCGGCCTTTCCGGATACCACGATTACAGCGGCATCTGCTGCGGAAGCGGCTTCCTGTGCTTCTCCTACGAAATCAAACATTCCAGGAGTATCCAGAACATTGATCTTATTTTTTCCCCATACGACCGGGACAAGCGTTGTGGAAATAGAGCATTTGCGCTTGATTTCTTCTTTGTCAAAATCGCTGACGGTATTTCCGTCTGTCACTTTTCCGAGACGGTTTGTCATACCGGAAAGATAAGCCATAGCTTCGGTCAGACTTGTCTTTCCGGAGCCGCTGTGCCCCAGCAGCACCACATTTCTGATTCGGTCAGTTCTAAAAACGTCCATATGTAATACCTCCCATGTAAGTAAATTTGCAGATTGCAAGGCCGCTCTTATTCGCCTTTCTGCTTTTTATCAAGATTCACGTCTTCCGTTCCTCTTATCATAGTCACTATTCTACTAAAGTTTTTGCTTTTTTGCAAGTATATTATTCATATTTCACAAATATATTTCTGAATTTTTAAATTTTATATGTATTTTAGCTGGTTATTCTGCCTTTCTTCCGCTTTTCTGTCTGGCTTTTCTGTGGAATCTGTCAGATTTTGCAAAACAAGCAAAATTGCTGCCTTTCAAAAATACTTTGTCACTTTAAAGCAAGAAATCTTTGACATTTGATTTCAGATGCTTTACAATGTCTTTTATACGATTTACCTACGAAAATTGTCAGAAAGGACTACTTGAATTATGTGTGATACATCTGAAAAAATCTGTATCGGCTTTATCGGCCTTGGCCTCATCGGCGGCTCCATTGCAAAAACCCTCAGAAAGGTTCACCCGGAGTATAAACTGATGGCCTACTGCCGCACCAAAGCGACGATCGAAGAGGCAATTCAGGAAGGCGTGATTGATATCGCGCTGGAAGAACGGGACGACCGCTTTGCCGACTGTGATTATATTTTCTTATGTGCTCCTGTCAGCACCAACATCTCCTATCTTCCGTTCGTGAAAGGCATCGCAAAACCGGGCTGTATCATCACAGACGTCGGAAGTGTAAAAGGAGAAATCCATCAGGCGGTTGAGACCCTCGGCATGACGCACCAGTTATCGGCGGCCATCCGATGGCAGGCTCCGAAAAGACGGGATATTCCAGCGCCACCGATTACCTGCTGGAAAATGCTTACTATATGATTACACCCGGACCAGATGTTGAGATCGCGACAGTTTCCGCTTTCGTTGATCTTGTCCAGTCCTTAAAGGCGATCCCGATGGTTTTAACATACGAAGAGCACGACTACATCACCGCAGGTGTCAGTCATCTGCCGCATATTGTTGCCGCTACCCTGGTCAATGCACTCGCATCCCTGGACACACCGGAAGAGCAGATGAAAACCGTTGCTGCAGGCGGCTTCAAGGACATCACCCGCATCGCTTCCTCCTCCCCGGAGGTATGGCAGCAGATCTGTCTCTCAAACCAGAAGCAGCTCTCGAATGTGCTGGATTCCTATATCCGCCTTCTCGTCCAGGCAAAATACCTGGTTGACAACAAAAAAGGCCACGAGCTCTACAATATGTTTGAAAGTTCCCGCGAATACCGGAATTCCATGGAAGATTCTTCCTATGGACCGACAAAGAAAGAATACGTCGTTTACTGCGACCTGCTCGATGAAGCCGGCGGAATCGCAGCCGTTACAACAATTCTTGCCATCAACCAGATCAGTATTAAAAATATCGGCATTACGCATAACCGCGAGTTCGAAGAGGGTGCTCTCCGCATTGAATTTTATGAAGAGCAGGCAGGCATTCTTGCCCGGAAGGTCTTAAAAGACCATGGCTATACCATTCATATCCGCAATTAAAAGCGCGTATATCTTGACAGGAGGAAGTTACGTTATGCAGTTCCAGAAAGCAGTACGTCCTCTGCGCGGAGAAATCTCCGTGCCGGGCGATAAATCCATTTCCCACCGCGCCGTCATGTTCGGTGCCATTTCAGAGGGAACCACAGAAGTCACAAACTTTTTACAGGGTGCCGACTGTCTCTCCACCATCTCCTGCTTCCGCAGTATGGGCATTGAGATCGAGAACACGCCGGAGCGCATCCTCGTTCATGGAAAAGGCCTGCACGGGCTTTCGGCTCCATCCGCCGTTCTCGACTGCGGAAACAGCGGAACAACGACACGCCTGATCTCCGGCATTCTTGCCGGCCAGAACTTTTCCAGTACACTGACCGGTGACGCCTCCATTCAGAAACGGCCGATGGGACGCATCATCAATCCGCTGACCCAGATGGGCGCTTCCATCCGCAGTATTCCGGAAAACGGCTGTGCGCCGCTTGCGATCAACGGCCATCCGCTCCACGCCATCTCCTATCTTTCGCCGGTCGCATCCGCACAGGTCAAATCGTGTGTCCTGCTTGCCGGACTGTATGCTGACGGAAAAACAAGCGTTACCGAACCGGCTCTTTCCAGAAACCATACGGAGCTGATGCTGAAATTCTTCGGCGCCGACGTTGCCTCCGAAGGGCTGACCGCATCGGTTCTGCCGGACCCGGATCTCCATGGAAATCTCGTCCGTGTGCCGGGAGATATTTCCTCCGCCGCCTACTTCATCGCCGCCGCGCTGATAGTTCCAGGCTCTGAGGTGCTCCTGAAAAATGTCGGCATCAACCGACCCGCGACGGTATGCTCCGCGTCTGCCGCGCCATGGGTGCTGACATCACACTTCTGAATGAGCAGAACTCCGGCGGAGAACCGGTTGCAGACCTTCTCGTGCGCTATACGCCGTCTCTTTCCGGCACTGTCATCGAGGGCGAACTGATCCCGACCCTGATCGATGAAATCCCGATCATCGCGGTTCTTGCCGCCACAGCGAACGGTACAACCGTGATCCGGAATGCGGAGGAGCTGAAAGTCAAAGAATCGAACCGTCTTGATATCATGGTAAACGAACTCACCGCGATGGGTGTTTCCCTGGAAGGCACGGACGACGGCATGATCATTGAGGGCGGAAAACCGTTCCACGCGCCCAAATCGACAGCCGCCTCGACCACCGCATTGCGATGTCGTTTGCAATCGCTTCGCTTGCCGCAGAGACACCGACGGAAATCCTGCGCGCCGGCTGTGTGGATATCTCGTATCCGACATTCTACCAGGATCTGGCACGGCTGCAGGCATAAAAAACGTTTAAACTATAAATGAGCAAATATCGAATTTTGCACAAACTTATCCCACAAACTTAAAAGCTTCTTCGAATGAGGCGCTGCTTTTTATGAGGCGGTACAGGTTTGCAAACTGTTCCTGCTTTAGCTGCTGC